>OGXP01000030.1_pt1 | contig 162631 bp, 132 predicted proteins | sample 1576351 | NCBI WGS metagenome assembly OGXP01 (sample SAMEA3541517, study PRJEB24748) | human gut metagenome | biome: human gut; feature: human-associated habitat; material: faeces | place: China | collected 2012
AGAGCATCTGCCTTACAAGCAGAGGGTCACAGGTTCGAGCCCTGTAGGCCCCATTGTTACCAATGTTTTATGCCGATGTGGCTCAATTGGCAGAGCAGCTGATTTGTAATCAGCAGGTTATCGGTTCGAGTCCGATCATCGGCTTTTTAAAATGGATGGGTTCCCGAGTGGCCAAAGGGGGCAGACTGTAAATCTGTTGCGTCTCGCTTCGGTGGTTCGAATCCACCTCCATCCATTATTATTTTTACAATAATGGTTGTATTTTTCCAGAAATTGTATATAATAATAGAGTAAGAATTAGCGCGGGGTGGAGCAGTCTGGAAGCTCGTCGGGCTCATAACCCGAAGGTCGCAGGTTCAAATCCTGCCCCCGCAATTTTTTTATGCAATGAGAAGTGCACAGATAAAAATATAGAAGTTAAAAACATGCTTGCATGTTTTTTAACAGATATATTTTTAGATGTATACGGCGAATGCCGTAAGCGAAAGACCGCAGGTCTTGAGCTGAGCACTTCGGACTAAAAAAGCGACAAGCAAACTTTTAATCCGCATAAAATCAAATAACCATTACGCCCAGATAGCTCAGTTGGTAGAGCAGAGGACTGAAAATCCTCGTGTCACTGGTTCGATTCCGGTTCTGGGCATATGGGGTATTAGCTCAGTCGGTAGAGCACTTGACTTTTAATCAAGTTGTCCGGGGTTCGAATCCCCGATGCCTCATGAAGATGAGAAGCCGTCACACTGGAGACAGTGTGGCGGTTTTTTTGTAATAGGAAATTCCTTGGAATTCCCTATTACAAAAAAAGGCACTAACGTGCCAATGATGCGCACTCGCGCGAAGAAGAAATAGGAAACTTCGTTTAACATTCATGTTAAGTAAAAAAGCCATTCAGACAGGAGTCTTTCTTGAATATATAATTTCTTGTTTTCGGATATGGCAACTGTTATAATTGATTGAAAACAGAAGCAAATAGAAAACCAAAATGGAAGTAGGAATAGAACTAGGCAAATGCAGAAATTTTAAAATGGAGAAGAAAAATGGAGCCAAACAAGATGAAACAGAAACGCCGGAAATATTTATATGCAGCGGCGCTTGGCATGACGTTCCTTTTGAACTTGAGCGGATGCAGCCGCCGGTTCACGAACTATCCGGAGACAGCCGGAACGGTAGCAATCGTGGACAGTACAGAGCGGGAGACTGTCCGAGATGAAAATGGAGAAAATCCAGATCAGCCGATTGATTTAGATAACCTGGGGGAACAGCAGTCGGCGGCAGAAATGGAAGCATTAGCTGCGGCGGAGGCGGCGGAGCCGGGCGTGGAGGAGCCGTATCTGGACGGGGGAGAGCTTCGGCTTTTAGCGTGTGCGGATATCTGGCAGAACCTCTCCTGCGTTATGAAGACGAAGGAAGGCGCGGTGATCGTGGTAGACGGCGGTCGTGATGTCGATGCACCGCATTTGATTGAGGTTATTCAGGAGTTGGGCGGTCATGTGGATGCATGGCTTTTAACCCATCCGCACAGCGATCATGTGGGGGCGATCACGGAGATTTTAAACATGGATCCGATGCCGATCTCGATCGGTAAGGTGTACTATTCATTTCTGAATAAAGAATTTTTAGGTCAGGAGCAGGTTTCAAGACGGGATTCAGATTTGGAGTGTTATGATCGGATCACGGAAGCGATTGCGAAACTGCCGGAAGCAGAAAAATGCGGGACGCTTACGAAAGGGCAGAAGATTTCATTGGCGGGCGCGGAGATCACAGTGATGAACGAGCCATTTGCCTGCACGGAAAATAGTTTTAATAACAGCTCGGTCGCGTACCGCGTGGAGATGGGCGGAAAACGGATCCTGTTTTTGGGTGATATGGGCTGGCAGGCAGGGGAAGATTTTCTTGCCAATCATACGCAGGAGGAACTGAAATCGGATGTGCTACAGATGGCGCACCATGGGCAGAGAGGCGTAGAAGAGGAGCTCTATCAGGAGATTTCACCGGAGGTCTGCTTATGGCCGACGCCGGACTGGCTCTGGGATAATGTGCAGGATGGCGTCGCGGGCGCTGGTTCGTATAAGACGCCGATTGTCCGTGGATGGATGGTAACATTAGGTGTGAAGAAAAATCTTTGTGTCAAGGATGGCGATCAGATACTGCGGTAGTTTTTTATAAAAGATTAAAATAAAATTTTAAAAAGTTGTTTTCAGGGAAATGAAATGCTTTTGGGATGCGGTGCAGCGGATAGAAATAAGACATGAACGAAAAAAGAGAGAAACAGAAGGAAGAAGAAAAAGTGAATAAAGACAGGAAAATGTGGTCGGAAACAATCATCCTACGTCCGGAAGTGCCGCTTTTAGAACGTTTATCCACCTATGCGGCGTCGGATGCCTACCCGTTCCACATGCCGGGTCACAAACGCCAGGTGAAAATGGGGATAACTTCCGTCCCGAATCCATTTTCGGTGGATATCACGGAGATTGATGGATTTGACAACCTGCATCATGCGGAAGATATTTTGAAAGAGTCGATGAATTCGGCGGCTGCGGTGTACGGAGCAGACCGGAGCTGGTATCTGGTGAATGGCAGTACGTGCGGGATTCTGGCGGCGATCGCGGCGGCGGTGAAGCCGGGGGAAAAAATCCTCATGGCTCGAAATTCCCACAAATCGGCGTATCACGCGGTGGTTTTAAACCAGCTGGAACCGGTATATTTATATCCGGAGGAGGTGCCGGAGTTTCAGATTCCGGGAGGGATCGAGCCAGAGCAGGTGGAACGAGCACTTTTGGAGCATCCGGAGATCCGGGCGGTGTTTGTGACTTCCCCGACCTATGAGGGGATCGTGTCGGATATTCAGGGGATTGCAGCGACGGCGCACCGGCATGGAGCGGCGCTGATTGTGGATGAGGCGCACGGCGCGCATCTGCCGTTTGGGGATGGGAACTATTTCCCGGATGGGGCGTTACAGGAGGAGGCGGACCTGGTGATCCAGAGTCTTCACAAGACGCTTCCATCCCTGACACAGACGGCGATTCTGCATCTGAAAAGCCAGATTCTGGATGCGAAGAAGGTGGAACAGTATTTATCGGTTTACCAGAGTTCCAGCCCGTCGTATATTCTGATTGCGTCGATGGAGAACTGCGTCCGGTATATGGCAGAAAAAGGAGCCGGGGAGATGGCGCGGTATGGTGCCCGATTGCGGGAACTCCGGGAAAAATTGGCGAAGCTAAAACATTTCCGGCTTCTGAAAGAGGAAATCTGTGGTGCGGCAGGTGTATATGGATATGATCCGTCAAAACTGGTGCTATTTCCAGATTTTATGACGGGAACCAGACTGGCAGAGGTTTTGCGGACAGAGTACCATCTGGAGGCGGAGATGTCGAGCGGGCGGTATGTGCTTCTGATGACTTCGTTTATGGATACGGAGGAAGGATTTTCGCGTCTGGAGCGGGCACTTTTGGAGCTGGATGCGCGGGTGGAAAAGCTGGAGGCGGAAAGTGTTGGCCTGAAAGATGCAAAACAAGGCAGGCAGGAACCGTTTTCGGGAGCACAATTGAATCAGAAACCGAACCAAGAAAATGATTCAGAAAACTATCCGCAGCAGATGTGTCTCCCCTGGCAGGCATGGCATGGGGATAGCATGCTGGTGCCGCTTGAGGAGGCGGAAGGAAGGGCGGCGCGGGCCTGCGTTACCATTTATCCGCCGGGGGTGCCGATGCTGATGCCGGGAGAGCGGATTGGAACAAGGGAGATCGCGCGGATCCGTGAGGATTGGAAGCTGGGACTTACGGTGGAAGGAATTTGTGAAAAATCAGACAAATTGAATTTGTGGATAGAGGTTGTTATTTAGCAGGTTCGCACATTTGCCATAAGAAACAGAGAAAAATCGGATTTATATATACGATGGAATGCGTGTGAAAATACTGGCTGGAAAGGCATAATAGGAAGATGGGACATATATTTTACGTGATGGGAAAGAGCGCGTCCGGGAAGGACACGATCTATAAGATATTGAGAGAGCGGCTGCCGCAGATCCGGACGGTGGTGCCGTATACGACCAGACCGATCCGGGCAGGCGAGCGGGACGGTGTGGAGTATTATTTTGTGACCGGAAAAAGGCTTGCGGATTTGGAGAAACAGGGAAAGATCATTGAAAAGAGAACCTACCAGACTATTTATGGACCGTGGAGTTATGCAACGGTGGACGATGGGCAGATCGATCTGGGATCGCATGATTATTTCATGATCGGGACGCTGGAATCGTATGAGGGGACGCGGAATTATTTCGGCGCGGATGTGCTGGTGCCGCTTTACATTGAGGTGGAGGACGGTGAACGCCTTCAGCGTGCGCTTGACCGGGAACGGCAGCAGACAGAGCCAAAGTATGCGGAGCTGTGCCGCCGTTTCCTGGCGGATGAGGCAGATTTCAGTGCCGAAAATATGGAAAAATGTGGGATCCGGGCGGAAAACCGGTTTGAAAACCGCGAGCTGGAAGCGTGTGTGGATACGTTGGTAAGGGAAATTCGGGCTCACGGATTGGCACTTTTGGAACCGAAAGTGCCGTAAGAAAACGTGGTGGCAGCAGGAATTTGCCGTATTAAAATGCGAAGCCACGGCAAATTCCGTTACTGGGCACGTATGCGTGAACAGTAACAAATTCGGAATTTCATCGCACTAGGCAGAGGGTAAATCTTGTGTTATACTAAGATGATAGAGATTTACAAATAATAAAAGAAGGGCATGATAGAAGGGATCCCAACCGATCCATACGATTGAAACGATTTTAGAATTAAAATCCAAAGTCCAGCCCTGAAAGGAGCATCAAGATGGCAGGTTTTCACGATATTATTGGACATGAGAAGATAAAAGAGCACCTTCAGAAGGCGATCGGGTATCAGAGAGTTTCACATGCCTACATATTGTCGGGCGAGGAAGGAATGGGACGCAAGACGATCGCGAAGGCATTTGCCATGACGCTTTTGTGCGAGAAACATGGGACGGAGCCGTGCATGGAATGCCATTCCTGTAAGCAGTTTTTGTCGGGCAATCATCCGGATGTGATCTGGGTGACACATGAGAAACCTGCGAGCATTGGTGTCGATGATGTCCGGATTCAGATCAATGATACGGTTTCGATCCGCCCGTACAGCAGTCCATATAAGATATATCTGGTCGATGAGGCGGAGAAAATGACGGTGCAGGCGCAGAACGCTCTTTTAAAGACGATTGAGGAGCCGCCGGCCTATGCGGTGCTGGTGCTTATCACGACGAACCCGGAGGTATTTCTGCCAACGATCCTGTCCCGCTGTATCCAGTTGAAACTTCGTCCGCTCAAGGATTCGGTGGTAAGCGATTACCTGACGGAGAAAATGGGCGTTTCGGATGGTCAGGCGGATATTTATGCGGCGTTTGCGAGAGGAAATTTAGGAAAAGCGATTCATCTCGCCTCTTCGGAGGAGTTTGCACTTTTGTACCGAGAGGTGCTGACGCTGCTTAAAAATATCAAGGACATGGATATTCCGATGCTTCTGGATTATATCCGCAAGCTGCAGGAGGATAATCTGGATCTGTATGAGTGCCTGGATTTCATGCAGCTCTGGTACAGGGATATTCTGATGTTTAAGGTCACAAAGGACATGAATTCGCTGATCTTTAAGGATGAGTATTCGGCGGTCAGCAGTTGCTGCCAGAAGAGTTCCTATGAGGGGCTGGAAGAGATATTGAGTGCGATTGAAAAGGCAAAAGTCCGGCTGAATGCTAACGTCAACACCGATTTGGCGCTGGAGCTGATGCTTTTGACGATGAAGGAGAATTAAATTTATGATAAAGGTAATCGGAGTCCGGTTCCGCAAGGCCGGAAAGGTATATTACTTCGATCCGGCGCAGATGGAAATCAAGATGGGCGATCATGTGATCGTGGAGACCGCCCGCGGAATCGAGTTCGGAGAGGTAGTTCTTGGCGTCCGCGAGGTGGATGAGAAGAAGGTAATCCAGCCGCTGAAATCGGTCATTCGTATGGCGACGAAGAATGACGAGGAGCTGGAACGGAAGAATAAAGAAAAAGAGCATGAGGCATTCCAGATCTGTCAGGAAAAGATCCGCAAGCATGAATTGCAGATGAAGCTGATCGATGCAGAATACACCTTTGATAACAATAAACTGCTGTTTTATTTTACGGCGGATGGAAGAATCGATTTCCGTGAGCTTGTCAAGGATCTGGCGGCGGTCTTTAAGACGCGGATCGAGCTGCGCCAGATTGGCGTCCGGGATGAGACGAAGATTTTGGGTGGCGTCGGTATCTGTGGTCGTCCGCTCTGTTGTCATTCATATTTATCGGAGTTTATTCCGGTTTCAATTAAGATGGCAAAAGAGCAGAACCTGTCCTTAAATCCGACGAAGATTTCGGGTGTGTGCGGTCGTCTGATGTGCTGCCTGAAATACGAGGAAGAGACGTATGAGGATCTGAACAGCCATCTGCCGAGTGTCGGCGATTACGTCACAACGGATGACGGGCTGAAAGGCGAGGTTCACAGCGTCAGCGTCCTGCGCCAGCAGGTAAAGGTGGTTGTGACGGTAGGACGGGATGAGAAGGAGATCCGTGATTACCGTGTGGATCAGCTCAAGTTTAAGCCGAAGCGCCGCCGTGACAGGGGAAATGTCAACGATGCGGAGCTGAAAGCGCTGGAGGCACTGGAGAAAAAGGAAGGAAAGTCGAAGCTGGATGATAATTAAAGAGGGCGAGCGGATCGATGAACTGCAGCGGAACGGATACCGGATCATCCAGAAGACGAACGGGTTCTGTTTTGGCATGGACGCGGTGCTTTTGTCCGGGTTTGCATCGGTGAAGCCGGGCGAGAAAGCGCTTGATCTGGGAACGGGAACCGGTATTATCCCGATTCTTCTGGAGGCAAAGACGGAAGGAAGCCATTTTACAGGTCTGGAGATCCAGGCGGAGATGGCGGAGATGGCATCCCGGAGTGTGGCGCTCAACAGGCTGGAAGAGAAGGTTTCGATCGTGCAGGGCGATATCAAGGAGGTTCCGACGCTGTTTGAGAAGGCATCCTTTGATGTGGTAACGACGAACCCGCCGTACATGAACGACAGCCACGGGCTGAAAAATCCCGATCTTCCCAAGGCGATTGCCCGCCATGAGGTTCTCTGCAATCTGGAGGATGTCGTGCGCGCGGCGGCTTCGGCACTTCGTCCCGGCGGACGACTCTATATGGTGCACCGTCCGAGACGGCTCATTGAGATTCTGATGGCGATGAAAAGTCAGAAATTGGAGCCGAAGCGGATGAAATTTGTCCATCCGTTTGCAGATAAAGAGGCAAATATGGTTCTCATCGAGGCGGTGCGCGGCGGCGGCGCGCTGATGACAGTGGAAAAGCCGATCATTGTGTACAAAGAGCCAGGCGTGTATACGGATGAGATTTATGATATTTACGGGTATTAATGGAATAGGAGAACGATGGAAGGAACATTATATTTGTGTGCCACGCCGATCGGCAACCTGGATGACATTACATTCCGGGTGCTGGAGACGTTAAAGCAGGTGGATCTGATTGCGGCGGAGGACACGCGGCACAGTATTAAGCTTCTGAATCATTTTGATATTCATACACCGATGACGAGCTACCATGAGTACAATAAGGTCGAGAAGGCGCGTGTGCTGGTGGAGAAGCTGAAATCGGGCATGAATATTGCCTGCATCACGGACGCCGGGACGCCGGGTATTTCGGATCCGGGCGAGGAGCTGGTGCGCCAGTGCTGCGAGGCGGGAATTAAAGTAACCGCGCTTCCGGGAGCGGTGGCGTGTGTTACGGCGCTGATTATTTCGGGACTTCCGACGAGACGGTTCTGTTTTGAGGCATTTCTTCCGACGGACAAGAAGGAGCACCAGCGGGTGCTTGCAGAGCTTCAGAATGAGACGCGCACGATTGTGCTTTACGAGGCGCCGCACCACCTTCTGCGGACGCTCACGGAGCTTTACGAGGCGCTGGGGGATAGAAAGGCGTCCATCTGCCGGGAGCTGACGAAGAAATACGAGACGGCGTTCCGAACGACGCTTTCGCAGGCGGTGGCGTATTATACGGAAAATGAGCCGAAGGGCGAGTGCGTGATCGTCATCGAGGGCAAATCCGTCCAGGAGATCGAGGCGGAGGATCAGGCGCGCTGGCAGCAGATGTCCCTGGAAGAGCATATGGAACATTATGAATCACAGGGAAACAGCCGCAAGGAAGCGATGAAGCTGGTGGCGAAGGACCGCGGGGTTTCGAAGCGGGATGTGTACCAGGCGCTGCTGGAGGCGGAAGAGGCGTAGACACAAACGGAAAGCTGAAAAATGGGTAAGTGGAGTGGCGTTGGTGGAATGCCGGGGCGCTCCGGTTTGTGCAGATAAAAGAAAAATAGAATAAGATTTGAGAAAAGAACAAACTGTACTGATTAAAATATTTAAAAGTGTATATTTTAATCAGTACAGTTTTTGCTATAATTCCTACTAAGTTGATGCGGAAATGAATGTAAAAATACAGAATGTCAGTGAATTGTTTTTCGCAAGGCAGAATAGAAAGGCAGAAGAGGCGCTTGCCTGTGAATGATTCAGTGGATTCGGGTATTGATTGCAAGGATCGTAAGGACGCTTGGCTTACAAAGAAAAATCATATTCAACCACGGGAGGAATAAAAATGGCAGAGAATCGTTATGAACTGAATAAACAGCTGGCACAGATGTTAAAGGGCGGCGTTATCATGGATGTCACAACCCCGGAGCAGGCGAAGATCGCGGAGGCGGCAGGCGCGTGTGCGGTTATGGCGCTGGAGCGGATTCCGGCGGATATCCGGGCAGCGGGCGGTGTGTCCCGTATGAGTGACCCGAAGATGATTCGCGGCATTCAGGAGGCAGTTTCGATTCCGGTTATGGCGAAGTGCCGGATCGGTCATTTTGTGGAGGCGCAGATTCTGGAAGCGATCGAGATTGATTATATCGATGAGAGCGAGGTATTATCTCCGGCGGATGATGTGTACCATATTGACAAGACACAGTTCAAGGTTCCGTTTGTCTGCGGTGCGAGAGACCTGGGAGAGGCGCTGCGCCGGATCGAGGAAGGTGCTTCGATGATCCGTACCAAGGGCGAGCCGGGAACGGGCGATGTCGTACAGGCAGTCCGCCATATGCGTGCGATGAATTCGGAGATCCGCCGGGTTCAGAATCTGCGTGAGGATGAGCTTTACGAGGCAGCAAAACAGTTAAAAGTTCCGGTTCATCTGCTCCGCTATGTACATGACAATGGACGTCTCCCGGTTGTCAATTTCGCGGCAGGCGGCGTGGCTACCCCGGCGGATGCGGCTCTGATGATGCAGCTGGGCGCAGAGGGAGTCTTTGTTGGATCTGGTATCTTCAAGTCAGGCAATCCGGAGAAACGTGCGTCGGCGATCGTGCAGGCAGTAACGAATTACAAGGATGCAAAATTACTTGCTGCGATTTCTGAGGATCTGGGCGAGGCGATGGTTGGTATCAATGAGAATGAGATTGCGATTTTGATGGCAGAGCGGGGACAGTAAGATGGAGAAAAAACAGATAGGCGTGCTGGCGGTGCAGGGCGCGTTTGCCGAACACATTGCCATGGTACGGAGACTGGGCGCAGAGGCGTTTGAGATCCGGCAGCTTCCGGATCTGGAGCGGCCGATGGACGGACTGATTCTGCCGGGCGGCGAGAGTACCGCGATGCGTAAGCTCCTGGATGAGCTGGGGCTTTATGAGCCGCTTCGGGCAAAGATTGCGGCAGGGCTTCCGGTGTATGGAACGTGCGCGGGGCTTTTGCTTCTGGCCAAGGAGATCGAGGGCGGAACGCCGTGCTTTGCGACGATGGATGTGTCGGCGGTGCGGAATGCCTACGGGCGTCAGCTCGGAAGTTTTTACACGGAGGCTGAATTTGCCGGTCTGGGGACGATTCCGATGACTTTTATCCGCGCGCCGTACATCGCTTCGGTTCAGAAAAATGTTAAGGTGCTGGCGACAGTGGACGAAAAGATAGTCGCAGCCAGACAGGGAAACCAGTTTGCGACGGCATTTCATCCGGAATTGAATGAGGATGTGACGGTGCACCGGTATTTTCTAGAAGAAGTCTGCAAAGGAAATTAAGAGTGTAATTTGGTAGAAATTAGCGTGTGGTTGATGAAAAGTGAAACCTATTGGTAAGGGGAGCGAGAACTGCAGCCATTTAAAGCGGTCAGAATGTATGATATATTTCTGAAATGTGGGAAGATGTCATTGATTCTGACCGTTTTTTTATCTCAGTCGAGAAGACTCCCACCTCTTCAGGTGGTGAGTAATAGCAAATTTGTCTCAGTGGGAGTCCATTCTCCGACTGAGATAAACGCTCCGCGAGGATGCGCAGTGATTCTGTAAAGAATATGTCAGCTTCGCTGACCAGAATCACGCGCCAAGTCTCACGGACGTTCGACTTGAATTGTTTGGAAGGTGCGTTTTGTGAAAAAACAAAAAATGTACCTTGATAGGCTTTTGCGCTGAGGAAGGAAAACGCCCGGGAAAATGGCGGACTGCATGGAATTCCTATTGACAAAGTAGGAATTTCGCATTACAATCACTGATAAACCAATTAAAACAATATGAAATAAGAAAATTATATAAAAAACGAATTTGCTGATATAGCAAATAGACACAGGAGGATGACATCGTGGCTTATCAGATAGAGACAACTTGTATTTGCGGAGATCCGGAAACTTCTAAAAACCATTCTTTTGGCGCTGTTTCAGTGCCGATTTACCAGACGGCGACTTTTGCCCACCCGGGTATTGGGGAATCAACCGGTCATAATTATACGCGTGAGAGCAACCCGACCAGAGACGAGCTGGAAAAGACTGTTTCGGCGCTGGAAGGAGCGGTTGATACCGTTGCCTGCACATCCGGTATGGCGGCGATCTCGCTGATGATGGAGCTGTTTGACAGTGGCAGCCATTTTGTATGTACCGAGGATCTGTATGGCGGTTCCGTCCGTATTTTTGAGGCACTGGAAAAGAAGCGCGGTTTTTCATTTTCCTATATAAATACAGCCGATGTGGAGGCGGTTGAGAAGGCGATCACGGATCAGACGAAGGCACTCTACATCGAGACACCGAGCAACCCGACGATGCAGGTGACCGATCTGGCGGAAATGAGCCGTCTGGCGACGAAGCACGGACTGCTTCTGATCGTGGACAATACCTTCCTGTCCCCGTATCTGCAGAATCCGATCGCGCAGGGCGCGGATCTGGTTGTCCACAGCGGCACGAAGTTTTTAGGTGGTCACAATGATACGCTGGCTGGATTTTTATGTACGCCGATCAAGGCGCTGGCAGAGCAGATCCGGTATCTGTTCAAGACGATCGGAAGCGGACTTTCTCCGTTTGATTCTTTCTTAGTCCTGCGCGGCATCAAGACTCTGTCAGTGCGTGTGGAACGGCAGCAGGAGAATGCGATGAAGATCGCGAGCTGGCTGAAAGAGCAGAAAAAAGTAACGGATGTCTACTATGTAGGACTTCCGGAGCATCCGGGTTATGAGATCAACCAAAAACAGAGCCGCGGCGCGGGCAGCATGATTTCGTTCCGCACTGATACGGAGGAGACGGCGAGAAAGGTGCTGGAGCGCGTGAAGCTTATTTCCTATGCGGAGAGTCTGGGCGGCGTGGAGTCCCTGATTACCTATCCGATGCTGCAGACACATGGCGATGTGCCGGTTGAGATCCGGGAACGTCTTGGAATTACAGAGACATTTTTACGTCTGTCTGTCGGTATTGAAAATGTGGATGATCTGATTGCGGATCTGGAGCAGGCGTTAGCGTAAAAAGAGGGTAACTGTTCAGTAGGTCTGCGCATTTATTGCGCTGACCGTACGAAAACATGGGCCAGCAGGCAAAAATCCCATTGCCGTAGGCAATTTTTAATGGATTTTTGCGCGTGACTGTGAAGGTACTGAACAGTTACAAAAGAGGATAGATATTTGGTATCGGTTTTGCATGGGCAGTGGGATATGGGCATGGATGACAGGATGCCAGAGTGAAAACCGTTCATTGACAGGAACGATGGATTGGGAGGAAAATGCATGAAATACGATTTTGACAAAGTGGTGGACCGGCATGGTACCAACTGTTTAAAATATGATTTTGCCATCGAGCGAGGAAAACCAGCGGATATTTTACCGCTTTGGGTGGCTGATATGGATTTTCAGACGGCTCCGGCGATTTTAGAGCGGCTGGAAGAGACAGTAAAACATGGTATTTTCGGCTACAGTGATGGAAAAGAGGGCTATTTTGCGGCAGTCCAGAACTGGTACCGGGAGCGCTTTGGCTGGGAGACGAAACCGGAGTGGCTGGTGAAGACACCGGGCGTTGTATTCGCGCTGGCGGCGGCTGTCCGGGCGTATACAAAGGAAGGTGACGGCGTACTGCTTCAGCAGCCGGTGTACTATCCGTTTTCGGAAGTAATTACGGACAATGGGCGTAAGGTTGTCAACAGCCCGCTGAAAATCACGGATGGCTATTACACGATGGATTTTGACGACCTGGAAACGAAGATCGTCGAAAATAAGGTAAAATTGTTCCTGCTTTGCAGTCCGCACAACCCGGTCGGACGTGTCTGGAGCGAGGAAGAACTGCGCCGGGTTGGCGAGATTTGCCTGCGTCACGGTGTGCTCGTGGTCAGCGATGAGATCCACAGTGATTTTACCCGAGAGGGACATCCGCACACAGTATTTGCGAAGCTGGGTGCAGAGTTTGAGCAGAACTGCCTGATCTGCACGGCACCATCCAAGACGTTCAATCTGGCGGGACTGCAGATTTCCAATATCTTTGTGCCGAACCCAGAGCTTCGGAAGAAACTCTTAAAGGAGATCGCGGCGGCAGGCTACAGCCAGGTCGGTCTGATGGGACTGGTAGCATGCCAGGCGGCGTATGAAGAGGGAGCGGAGTGGCTTGCACAGCTAAAAGCGTATCTGGAGGAGAACCGGAAGTTTGTGAAGGCGTATCTGGAAGAGCATCTGCCGGAAATCCGTCTGATCGAGCCGGAGGGAACCTACCTTCTGTGGCTGGATTTTAAGGCGCTTCATTTGAATGAAAAAGAGCTGGAACATCTGATCGTGGACAAGGCACATCTGTGGCTGGACAGCGGCGCGATGTTCGGACCGGACGGCGAGGGCTTCGAGCGGATCAATATCGCATGCCCGCGGGCGACGGTGGAGAAAGCGCTGAAGCAGCTGGAAGCGGCGATCCGCGGATAAAATTGATTGGGGCACGAATCAGAACCCGTATAAATAAAACCTGCCGCAGGCAGACTGTATCCCCCATATAAACAGTCTGTCTGCGGCAGGTTTTTTGACTTCATAGGAACATTATTTTATGAGAACCGGAACACCGCAGTTCCATACGCCGGAAGCGGGTACGCGAAGGAGTATGGCTGTCCGTCACATTCGCTCTTGATGGAGCGGTAATGGCTGATCTTATCGCCGCGCTTGTAGTAGCCGTGTTCCTGGTCAAGCAGCAGCGTGTAGGTGCCGCGTTTCGGAACACCGACGCGGTAATCGTCGCGGTCTACCGGGGTGAAGTTGCAGATGAAGAGAAGATTCTTTTTCTGTGTTTCATCGCGGCGGATAAAGCTGAAAATACTGCGGTCTCCGTCGTTGGCGTTGATCCACTGGAAGCCGTCATACTCCTCGTCCAGGCGGTAGAGCGCCGGATATTTGTGGTAGAGCGTCAAAAGCCCTTTCACATAATTCTGGAGGTCGGCATGGAACGGCTCTTTCGTAAGGTACCAGTCGAGGGAGACTTTTTCATCCCATTCATGGAACTGACCGAAATCCTGTCCCATGAAGAGAAGTTTCTTGCCCGGATGTCCGAGCATGAAAGTGTAGCCGACTTTCAGGTTGGCAAATTTATCCTCGTATTCGCCCGGCATTTTGTTGATCATCGAGCATTTGAGGTGGACGACCTCGTCGTGCGAGAGCACCAGAATGAAGTTTTCGCTGGTGCAGTAGGTGATGCCGAAGGTCATTTTGTTGTGGTTAAATTTACGGAAATACGGGTCGAGCTTCATGTATTCGAGGAAGTCATGCATCCAGCCCATATTCCATTTGAAGGTAAATCCAAGACCGTCCTCCTCCGGGCTCTTAGTAACGTTCGGCCAGGCGGTGGATTCCTCGGCAATGATGATGGCGCCGTCCTTCCGGCCACGGATCACGCTGTTTAAATGTTTGAAAAACTCGATGGCTTCGAGGTTTTTGTTGTCGCCATATTTATTTGGTACCCACTGTCCGTCCTGGCGTCCATAGTCTAAGTAAAGCATGGAAGCGACGGCGTCCACGCGCAGACCGTCGATGTGGTATTCATCGAGCCAGTAGAGCGCGTTGGCGATCAGAAAATTGGATACCTCGTTTTTGGCATAATCAAAGACCTTGGTACCCCAGTCCGGGTGCTCGCCTTTGCGCGGGTCGGCATACTCATAGAGCGCCTGTCCGTCGAAATCGGCAAGTCCATGTGCATCCTTCGGAAAATGCGCCGGAACCCAGTCTAGGATGACACCGATGCCTTTTTTATGTAAGTAATTGACGAAATACATAAATTCCGCCGGGGTTCCGTAGCGGGAGGTCGGGGCAAAATAGCCGGTTACCTGATAGCCCCAGGAGCCGTCATACGGATGTTCGGCGATTCCCATGAGCTCTACGTGGGTGTAGCCCATTTCCAGAACATAGTCAGCCAGCTCATGCGCGGCTTCCATGTAAGTGTAGTAACCGTCCTTTTCCGGGCGGTTTTTCTTTTTCCAGGATCCTAAGTGAACCTCGTAGATAGAGATTGGCGCCTTGACCGGATCGGTGCCCGCGCGCGATTCCATCCATTTGGAATCGTTCCATTTGAAGCCGCGGATATCGGCGGTCACGGAAGCGGTTCCCGGACGGTATTCTGCCGAAAATGCATATGGATCTGCCTTAAATAAAATCGTTCCCGTGTGCGTGGTGATGGCGAATTTGTAGAGCTGTCCCACGCCAAGTCCCGGTACGAAGAGCTCGTAAATGCCGCTGTCTGCGACCGGCTTCATCGGGGTTGCATCCGGATTCCAGGCGTTGAAGTCGCCGACCAGGCTGACGGCGGCTGCGTGCGGCGCCCAGACCGCGAAATAGTAGCCGTCCTGTCCGCGATATGTATAAGGGTGTGCGCCCAGCTTGTGGTAGAGCTGGTAGTGGCGGCCTTCTCCGAAGAGATACCGGTCAAGCTCGCCGATCACGCCGAGTCCCTCTGTCTTTGGTTTTTTCGATGTGGTTCGTTTAGTAGTGGAAGCTGCTTTTTTCATAAGGTTACCCCTCCGTGATTCCGAGAATAACAGCGCTGTTACCCTCTAATTCTATCTGAATTTTGTTTGTATTCTTATCGATCAAAAACGATTTTCCGGTAATCAGATCCGTAGCTTGTTCCGCTGTCGTGTGGAATGGAAGCGGAACTTGTAAATAAGCGGCGTTGTCATCGTTGTTGGCAGCGGTAAGGATCGCCTGGTGGTCACCGTGTCTGGCAAATGCGTACTGCCGGTTTGTCAGCAGAAGTTCCTGATAACGCCCACCGTGAAGCGCCGGTTCGGCGGCGTGGATGGCGGCGAGTTTCTGGATCAGAAGTGTAAGCGGTGTCACGGTGCCTGCGCTGGTATCTGTGTTTGAGCCTGTGGTGCTTGAAGTGGTCTGGCAGCAGGTGTTTGCGCCTGCGTGTATGTTTGGGCCTGTGGCGCTCGAAAAGCTCTGGCAGTTGCCATCTGTGCGGATGCCGGTGTTTTGTCCGTCGCTGGTCTGCATTTCTTCTGCAAGCGGTCTCGGCGGCAGGATTCTCGGACGGAGTTCCGTATCAGAGTTGTGTCCGCGGCGTCCCTGAATGCCCCATTCACTTCCATAATAGATGGACGGAATGCCCGGAAGAGTGAACAGCAGCGTGTAAAGCGGCGCAAGATGTGCCGGATTTAACAGTTTGCTTGCGATCCGGTCTTCGTCGTGGTTGTCCACAAAGGTGTAGAGATCCCGCCCCACTGCTTCGAGGCGGCGGACATTGTGTGCCAGTTCGAAATAATTGTGGTCGTTGTGCGCGGAATAGATACTTTTGTGCATCTCGTAGTTGGTGACGGAATGAAGCATCTGCGGATTGACCCAGCGGGCGTATTCGCCGTGGATGACTTCGCCCATCAGCCAGAATTCCGGCTTGATTTCATTTGCCAGCCGGCGCAGTTCCTGCATAAATTCAAAGGAAAGATCGCCCGCGCAGTCGAGGCGGATACCGTCGATGTCAAATTCCTGCACCCAGAAACGGACAGTGTCAAGCAGATAGTTCCGCACTTCCGGGTTTTTGTGGTTTAAGCAGGGAAGCTCCCAGATGCCGTGCCAGGATTCGTAGCCGAAGGAATCGCCGAGCGGGCTGCCCCAGCCGAAATTGACGTTCCTGTACCATCCGGCGTAAGGGGACTGGTCACGGTGCGCCTGCAGGTCGCGGAAGGCGAAAAATTCGCGACCGGTGTGGTTGAATACGCCGTCCACGACGACGCGGATGCCATGCTCATGGCAGCAGTCCACGAAAGATCGGAACGAGACGTTGGTTCCCAGCCGCCGGTCGATGAGCCGGAAATCGCGGGTATCATAGCCGTGCGTGGATGATTCAAACAGCGGTCCAATATAGATTGCGGAAATATGCAGACTCTCTAAATAGGGAATCCACAGCATCAGTTCGTCCATGCGAGAATCGGCGGAAACGTCCCTGTTTGTGCCATCCGCTGCCCCATCGGGGACGGGATAGGGATTGGCAAACGGCGATCCGGTCATTCCCAGAGGATACATATGGTAAAAGGTGGCTTTGTCGTACCAGGCTGTCATGAGAAAGTTCCTCCTTGTGGCGGTTAAATGGTATTTTCCTGTTGTTTTATATGTCGTAAAAGGAACTGATACCGGAGATGTGCGGCTTTCAGTTCGTAGATATAGCAGTCAATCAGAGTCGGATCGACGACCTCTTCAAAATGGTTGAAAACGGTGTTGATCGTGCTCATGGTCTGTCGCAGTTCTGTCAGCAGCTCCGGGTCAGGGTGGGTGGAAAAAATGTCCGTGCTGGTGATCCCGGAGCAGTGGGTGCGGTTGTGCTTCATGGTTTGATGCTCTCTTTCTGAATCCTATAAATTGGTACAACGATCAGTATATTCAGAAAATGGAAAGATATGCATCCTGGTTCAGGCGTCCATGGAAAGCACGGATTCCAGCAGATGTCCGAGCTGCATCAGTTTCCGGGTGCTGTCTTCGATTGAGAGATAATAGTAATTGCAGGTTCCCTCCCGGTGGACATCGATCAGCCCGGCTGTCTTTAAGATCTTCAAATGGTGGGAAACTGCCGGGCGCGACAGACTGGTCCGTTCGGTGATCTCCCGGACGTTTAAGCCATGCGGACGGGACTGGGCGGGCAGGCTGATTGGACGGTCATTGTTCTTATCAGGATGATTTTTGTTCACATCGTTGTTTTTTGTGCGCCCCGTGAGGGCTTCGTCCGTCAGCGCTTCGATGATCGTCAGCCGTATTTCATCGCCCAGCGCGATAAAAAGAGGCATACAGGTATGAAAATGCTGTTTGAGTTCTATTCCTTTTTTCATCGCGGCTCCTCCTTCTATAATGGTTTAAAAATTTAAACTAATAGTATTTTACCATTTTTTGTTTCGTCAGTCAATGGAAAGGAAAATGCTGGAATGGGTATTTATAGATAAAAAATAAAGAGATATTTTGGCAATTATTTTCAAATAACGAAATTGTCTAGCTAAAACAATGGGTTCAGATGCACAAAGTTTTTGAGATGTTTTTGGCGCATATTTCGGGTGTTTTGGGATTGACTTTTGAACAAAAACTGTTCATAATGGAGGAACATTCATGGATGGGTTCTTCCATCTGTCACGGGAATCCGGATTTCCCGTTGATCTATTATTAAGATTCTAAAAGTTAAGTTCAGAGAAATGTTCGATGATTTTTCAGAAGTGGTTCAAGTGCATACAGGAAAGGAATGGAAAATGGTGGCGGTGAAAACTGGCGCAGGACTGGCAGCTATTGTTTTCGGCAGGTGTTTTGAAAACGGGACATACTGTACAGGAACTGTCCGTTTCATGTATGCGAAAGAGAAGGAGGGGATGGATTGACCTTACTGCTGCTGTTGTTTACCGGCGGCTGTGCGCTTTGGGATTTGAAAAAACGCCGTATTTCCAATGGTATGATTCTGGCTGGCGGGCTGCTGTTTCTTTTAATTCGGTCTGGTCTGGGGATGAAAATAGGATATACAGCCGGATGGAGCAGGTGGCTGCCGGGAACTGGGGCGGCGCTTATGTCAGGCATCTGTGAAATGTGCGGATACCTGGTCCGTATCGGGATTTTACTATGTGTCCTGTTTCCGCTGTATCTGTTTCGCATGATAGGTGCGGGAGATATCAAGATGGCAGCGGTTCTGTTTGGTGCTGCGGGGGTGCAGCAGGGAGGGCGGATCCTTTTATGCGGGCTGATGGCAGCTGGGGCATGGTCAGTTGTTTTATTGGTTTGGCGTGGGATTGCCAGGCAGCGGCTTACATATCTTGTGTTTTATTTGTACCGGTCTGCGCTTGGGGGAAGCGTCGAGCCGTACTATCTGGAAGCGCGGGATGGAAAAGAGGCATCTTTTTGTCTGGCACCGTGCCTGTTTTTGGGAGTGATTGGGGCGGAGCTGATTCGGTATCTGTAAGGAAAATGGCTTGTGATTAGGGAGGTGGCGGTGCGATGAAGCATATTCTGGCTGTGTATGACGTGGATCCAGTCTATGCGGCGCGGTTTGCAGAGGTAGTTAACCAGAAGGAAAAAATACCGTTTGAGGTGGTGGCGTTCAGCTCGATCGAGCGGCTGCGGGCATTTGCGGCGGAACATCCGGTAAAGCTTCTGTTGTTGGGCGAGCATGTTCCGGCGGAAGAAAAGGAGTCCATCCGGGCGGAAAAGGTTATTCTTTTATCGGATAATGGGGGAAAACCGGTCAGTCCGTCAGTTCCCTGTGTCTACAAATACCAGTCCAGCGATGCGATTGTGCGCGAGGTGATGACCTGGTATGGGGAAAGCCCGGGGGAGCTGCCGGAGGTGTCCGGGCGGGGGCTGGCGAAGGTCTTGGGAGTGTATTCGCCGGTTGGACGGTGTTTAAAGACCTCGTTTGCCCTGACAATGGGAAAACTTTTGGCACAGGAGGAGCGGGTGCTGTATCTGAACCTGGAGGAATTTTCCGGTCTGTCGGTTTTGATGAAAGAAGAATATAAGAGTGATTTGTCGGATCTGTTGTATTTTTACAACGGTGGAAGCTATAATTCGCTTCGTTTGAGCAGCGTTGTCCACACGATGGGGGAGCTGGACTATATTCCGCCGGTGCGCTATCCGGAGGATCTGGATCAGGCGGGAGAGGAGGCAATCGCGGGGCTTATACGGGCAATTGCCGGGGAGAGTGCGTATGATACGCTGGTAGTGGATATAGGAAGCGGGCGCAGGACGGCGCTTTCGGTAATGAAGTTGTGCCGGGTAATTTATATGCCGATCCGGGAAGATCCGGTGTCTTTGGCAAAGCTTAAGGAGCTGGAGCAGTATTTTTCACAGACAGGAAATGGCATGCTAAGGGAACGTATTAAACGCCTGAAGCTTCCGTATCACGGCAGCTTTGGACGGGGCGATTATATTGACCAGCTCTTATGGGGAGAACTGGGTGATTATGTACGGCAGCTGCTGCGGGGAAGCAGTGTGGGCGGATAATGTTCATTGTGGGTTAAATTAGAAGGGGCAAAGTCTTTTGACAGGGATAAATTGAGCGGGATTTTGCCAGTCATTCTAAAGAGTAAACGGTTGTGAGAGAAACAACTGGCAGGGGGAAGTATGCAGGAGCAGAAAATGGTTTTGAGGCAGCGTCTGATGGAGCAGATGGAGAGCCGTATGCAGGTGGAGGATGAGGAGCTGCGCGACCTGATCGACATGGCGATTCTGGAAGCGGCAGAAGGGGCGTATCTGCCGTTAAAAGAGCGGCTTTGTTTGAGAAAAGAGCTGTTTGATTCATTCAGACGGCTGGATATTTTGCAGGAGCTGGTCGATGATCCGACGATCACGGAGATCATGGTAAATGGCACGGAGCACATTTTTGTCGAGCGGCAGGGGCGTGTGGAAGAGTTAGAAAAGCACTTTGATTCGGTAGGGCAGCTAGAGGATCTGATTCAGCAGATTGTAAGTCGTGTCAACCGGACGGTCAATCTGGCATCCCCGATTGCGGATGCGAGACTGGAAGATGGTTCTCGTGTCCACGTAGTGCTGGCACCGGTGGCGTTAAATGGGCCGATTTTAACGATCCGGAAGTTCCCGGAACCGATCACGATGGAACGCCTGATTGAGTTAAAAAGTATCAGCCGGGAGGCAGCGGCATTTTTGCAGAAAGCGGTCGAGCGGGGACTCAATATTTTTATCAGCGGCGGAACCGGATCGGGAAAAACGACGATCTTAAACGCCATGTCCGGCTATATTCCCCAGGAGGAACGCGTCATTACGATCGAGGATTCGGCAGAACTTCAAATCCGCCATGTAACGAATCTTGTCAGCCTGGAAACAAGGGTAGAAAACCGGGATGGTTCGCAGGAGATTTCCATGCGCGATCTGATCCGGGCGAGTCTCCGAATGCGTCCGGACCGCATCATCGTTGGGGAGGTCCGGGGCGGCGAGGCGCTGGAAATGCTGCAGGCGATGAATACGGGACACGATGGCTCGCTCTCAACCGGACATGCAAACAGCGCCAAAGATATGCTCTCAAGACTGGAAACGATGGTTCTGATGGCAGCAGAGCTGCCGCTTGCGGCGGTCCGGAGCCAGATCGGTTCAGCACTCGATCTGATGGTCCATGTCGGGCGGATGCGGGACCGGAGCCGGAAGGTGCTGGAGATCACGGAGGTGATAGGCTATGAAAATGGGGAAATCCGCCTTTCTCCCATCTATCAGTTTCAGGAAAGCGGGGAGACTGCTTCCGGACAGGTGGAAGGAGCACTTGTCCAGGTTGGCAGATTTGAGGGGCGGCGCAGATTCGCGGGAGGAAGTGCTTTCTGATTACCGGGTTTACTACCTGACGGGGCAGGAGTGGATACGTTACCTTCTGGAGGGAACAGCGGTGTGCGCCGTGACGGCGTATGTATTCTACCGTTCATTTCTGGCGTTCGTTCTGATGCTTCCGGCGGGGATGCTGCGGCCGTTTTTTAAGAGTCGGGAGCTCTGCCGCCGGAGAAAAGAGGAACTGCGGCTCCAGTTTAAGGAAGCGATTCAGATTGTGGCTTCGGCGCTGGCTGCAGGCTATTCGGTGGAAAATGCGTTTATCGCGAGCGTGCGCGATCTGGAAGAACAATACGGAAAAGAGGGGATGATTACCCGTGAGTTTTCATACCTGGCAAGTCAGCTTAAAATGAACCGGACCGTGGAGGTGCTGCTTTCTTCCTTTGCAAAGAGGAGTGGTCTGGATGAGGTGGAAAATTTCTCTGTTATTTTTACTGTATCCAAACGGAGCCGGGGTGAGCTGGCAAGCGTGGTTCACCATGTCGTTCACGTGATTTCGGATCGCATACAGGTGCGGGAGGAAATTCTCACGATGACGGCAGAAAAGCAGTTTGAACAGAGAATTATGAACCTGATGCCGTACCTGATTGTGCTCTACGTGGATTTGTCATCGCCGGGGTTTTTCTCACAGATGTATGAGACAGCGGTGGGGCGGGTGGTGATGACAGGGTGTCTGGTGGTCTATCTGCTGGCATGGAGGGTATCGGGGAAAATTCTTCAGATTGAGGTGTGAAACAGCATGGGAAAAATGGGGAAAAAGCAGGTTTTATGCATTCTTTTGGGGATAATTCTGGCAGTTGCGGGATATCTGGTGGAAAAACGGGATAGGGCGCTGGAAGATGGGAACCGGCTGAACCGCTATGCATACGGAGAAGGGGAACGGCAGCAGGAAGTGTGGGTGCGCGGACTGTGCGAGAAGGAGATTCCGGTGGAGATTTCGCTCGGAGAGCGGGAATATGCGGAAGAGGATGCAAAAAAAGCATTGCTGGAGGCGGGAGGTAAACTGGCGGATTTAATTCGGGGAAACAATCTGTCCCTGCAGGAGGTAAGGGAAGATCTACATCTCGTCGGCTGGCTGGAAGAAGAGGGCATCCGGGTCCGTTGGACACCGGAGGATGCGGAATGGATTCAGACGGATGGGACAGTTTTAAATGAAGAATGCCCGGAGAAGGGGATTCAGACAGAACTGACCGCATCCCTGCAGGCGGGGGGATTCAGCCGGGAGTACCGGTTTCCGGTCACGCTATATCCGCCGCTTCGGACGAAGCAGCAGGAAAAAGAGGCTGGTTTTAAGCGGCTGTTAAAGCAGATGGATGAGGCGCAGAGAACGGAAGGGCAGCTGGTTCTGCCAAAGATGTATGAGGGGAAGAATTTATCTTACCGGGTGCGCGGAGACAGGGAATATCTGCTGTTTCCGGTGCTGGGGATTGCGGCGGCAATTCTGCTTCCTCTTTATGAAAAACAGAAGGAGAGTGAGGTAAAAAAGAAGAAAAAGCGGGAACTGATGGAAGATTATCCGGAGATTGTGTCAAAGCTGACTGTATTTTCCGGGGCGGGGCTTCCGGTCCGCCGGGCATGGGAGCGGATTGTGCTGGAATACGAGGCGGCATGCCGGGCGGGAACACAGACGGAGCGGGCGGCATACCGGGAAATGGCAGCGGCATATCACCGGATGCAGCGCGGTGTCCCGGAACTACAGGCATATGCGGAATTTGGTGCGGGCTGCCGCCTGAGACCGTACCGGAAGCTTTCCGGGCTTTTGGAGCAGAATGTCAGAAATGGGGCAGAAGGACTTCGAAAGGCGCTGGAGACAGAGATGGAGTCGGCGTTTGAAGAAGAGAAAGCACTGGCAAGACGCCGGGGGGAAGAGGCATCCACAAAGCTGATGCTTCCATTGTTTTTGATGTTGATGATTATTATGGTGATGGTTTCAGTCCCGGCGTTTCTGGCGTTTGGGATCTGAAAAATGGGGAGAAAGGAGAAAAAGTATATGGATAAAGCGTATCTGGTAAGAGAAGTAAAATCGTTTCTGATGGACGAGGATGGTGTGGGGGTCATTGAGTTAGTGCTGATTCTGGTGGTGCTGATTGGTCTGGTCATTGTCTTTAAAAAGCAGATTAATACGCTTCTTACAAATATCTTTAAACAGATCAACAGCAAGTCGAAGGAGGTATATTGATCCGGGCAGAACGGCACATTGAAACAGAAAAGGAAGTTTGCGGGGAGATCACAGTTTTCCTGAGTTTGATTCTGACCTGTATTTGTGCGCTGATGGGCGGGCTGTTTGAGTCCGCCCGGGCAGCCGGAAGCGGCTGGTATATGCAGATGGCGCTTAATTCCTCACTGGATTCGCTGATGAGCTGTTATCACCGGGAGATTTGGGATAAATACCGGATTTTTGTGCTGGAATGTGCGGATAAAGAGCGCCTGGCGGCGGAGATGGAGCCGCAGATGGAAACATATCTGGCGGCAGCGCCCTTTTATCCGGTCAGCGGCGGCAAGGTACAGATCGAAGCGATGGATGCGATCACTGGGCATAATGGGGATTTCTTTGCGAAGGAAGTTACCGATTATATGAAAGTGGGTGTCTGGACGCTGGAAAGTGAGAAGTCTGAACTGCCTGAGATGGAAAAACGGATGACGGAAGCAAGGGCGGTTCATGGGATTGCGGAAGGATATCAGGAAAATGGCAGAAAAGTGCTGCGTCTGGAAGAGTCGATCGAGGCGATCGGAGCCTGTCTGCAAAAACAGGAGAAACATCTGAAGGAGATGGAGGCAGCGGTCCGCCAGGCGGATGGAAGCTCGTTCTTTCAATCGGCGGAAAGCTTAGAGAAAGAATTAAAGCAGATTCCGGGGCTGGTTGCGGCGTATGAAAAACAGGCGGACCGGCTTGCGAAAGAACTGCAGGGATCGGAGCAGGGGGCGCAGGAAGCCCAGCCGGATCTGGAAGAAGGCTCCTGGGGCATGGTACAGGAGGAGATGCGGGGGTATCGTTCGTATTTGGATGCGGATGGAGCGCGCCGCCAGGAGGTAAAAAAGACAGAAGAGACGGCTCACGGAAATGAAGAGGTGGTTGCAGAAGCAGTCCGGAAAGGGAAGGAGATACAGGATTATATCGATGATTGGGAGCCTGACGATGAGGACGATGAGCTGGACGAGGAAGCGCTGTGGGCGCCGGTTCTGACGATCACAGCGGGTTTTCAGAAGGATGGACGTTTCCGGGTTCCGGCAGTCCGAGACAAGAAAAAAATGAATGTGCTGGAAGCAGTCAGCCGCCTGTCGGGGACGGATCTGCTGAGTCTTTGTGTGCCGGCGGGAACTGTGATTTCAGAAAAATGGATTTCGACCGCGGCATTTCCGTCGGCATTGTATGCAGGCGGAGAGAGCGGAAAGCGGGGGATAGCTGGGGATGTCTGGACGGCGGGGCTTGAACGGGCTCTTTTAGATGCGTATGCGGCGCATTTTTTTACCCGGTTCGGGCAGGAAAAGACGGGAAGTGTCCATTATGAGCAGGAATATCTCTTACAGGGAAATGCGTCGGAGCGGGAAAATTTAAAACGCACCGTCAATGAACTTCTGGCTGTGCGCGAGGCGGTGAATCTGGCAGCTTTATATGCGGATTCTGAAAAACGGTCGGAGGCGGAAGCATTGGCGCTGGCAATCACGGGGCTGGCGGGAATCACACCGATCACGGCGGCGGCATCCTTCTTTATCATGACAGTCTGGGCGTTTGCAGAGTCGGTGGCAGATGTGAAGGTTCTGCTGGCGGGCGGAAAAATTCCTTTTTTCAAACAGCCGGGGGAGTGGCAGATTTCGCTTTCTGCTCTGACGGAAAAGGGCGCGTCCATCTTTCTGGAAACGGGGACGGATCCTTCATTGAAAAACGGGACAGACGACAGAGGGCTGGACTACCAGGACTGGCTGAAACTCTTTTTCCTGATACAGGGAAAGAGCCGTTTCTGTTACCGGATGATGGATATGATTCAGAACCGCATTTCAGAAAAAGAGCCGGGATTTCGGATGGATCAGTGCCAGTATGGGGTAAGTGTGTCCTATGCGGCACAGGGAACGTTGATACCGCTTCGTAGAACGTCCCAGAAGGAATATTAAACACAATTACAGGGGAGTGGAGGACAGTGTCCTTTTTCAGGAGATGATGCAAGTGAATGTGCCTCTCCAAGTACATAAAGAAAGCCAGTAAAAAAGATGATGACAACTAACCTAACAAAACGAATAAATGAAAGTATCTGTGCGGTCGGGATACCCGTCCTTCGGCGGCATAGAGCCCAAGTAACAAAACGACCCTGGAAAAGGGCATTGTCCTCTGCTTCCCTGTGTGCGAGCCTGACGATTGAGGCGGCGCTTAGTCTGACATTGTTTATGTTTACGGTGATTCTCCTGTCAGTTCCGATGGAAATACTGGATACTCAGAGAAAGGTGCAGACGGTGCTGGAAGTGACGGGGCGGGAACTGGGATGGCAGGTGTATCGGACATCCCATACGGTGCATCCGGCAGAAATGGAGGCGGGAAAAGCGGCAGAGGTAGGAGAAAAGGGAACGGGGGGCTGGTCAGAACTTCCGTCCGGGCTTATCCTGCAGGGATATTTAAAGGAGAAGATTCAGACAGCGGGCGGGAACAAAGTGTCCAATATCCAGTGTGGCGCCAGCCGCGTATCGGAAGATGGAGAATGGATTGACCTGCGCGCCTCCTATCAGGTGCGGCTGCCGTTCTCGGTATTTGCGCTTGACCATGTGACGCTTACTTCCCGGAGCCGTAAGCGGGGATGGATTGGGGCGGAAAGCGGGTATTTCTCAGAGAAAAACGCTTCAGAACCGGAGGGAAAATGGGTCTATGTGGGGCGGGACAGTACGCGCTACCATCTCTCGCCTTCGTGCCATTATATATCGAATCAGATTACCGCGGCTGCGTATGCAGATGTAATTTCGGGGGTGCTTAGAAACAACGGGGGATGCCGTTATAAGGCTTGCAGATACTGTGGAAAGACGGTGTCGGCGGGAGGTCTGGTGTATATTCTTCCGTCCGGCGAGGTTTACCATGGAAAGCAGGACTGTTCGTCATTGGCATATTATGTGCAGAAGGTGCGGCGATCAGAGGTGGAATATATGGGGGTGTGTTCATACTGTGGAAGTGGATAGGTGCGGATGGCGGAAAGAATCAAGGAGGGGTGAGAGGGCGGAGTGATGGAAAACAGTGCAGAGATAAGTTTCATGGGATTTACGCGGATGGATTTGGAAAGTGCAGTATGTTTCCTCTGTGCGGTTGTTTTTTCCCTTTTTCTGATGGTCTTTTCCTGGCAGGATCTTCATAGAAAACGGATACGCGTAAGCTGGCTATATGGATTTGGAACGGCAGGAATGGCGCTTACGATGATACGGTGTGTGCTGTCGATTATAAAAGATGGATGGGATTGGAAAAAAAGTGTGTTGCAGATAACGGTATGGCTTTTGGGAATGCTGCCGGGGATTCTTTTGTTCTGGATGGAGCGGCAGACGAAAGGTGCGGTCGGACTGGGAGATGGCTGCTTTTTTCTGATCACTGGGTGCTATCTGGGGGGATGGCGGACGCTTGAACTTTTGATGGGAGCTGTATTTGTGAGCAGTCTGGCAGGAGGTGTCTGGATGCTTACGGCACTGCTTGGCGGAAAGGGGAATGGTCTATGGGAGAAAATGCGGAAAAAGAAGCTGCCATTTCTGCCGTGTGTGCTTCCGGTGTGGATTTGGATGCTGATAGCATCTCTTGGATGAAGCGGGAGGTTTCTGCCAGTTATACGGTGGAAGCCTCGTTTGTGATGGCGGTTGCATTCTTTTTTATCGCGGCACTGTTAAATGGGGTGTTTGAGGTGCATGGCAGGATTACGGGGCGTTTTGTCCTGCAGGAGGCGATGGAACGGTGCCTGTATCGGGAGGAAAAAACGTTGCGGGGAGATGGAATGACTGTGGGGGAGATAAGCAGCAGAGCTGGACAGCGCCTGCATGGATTCTTCCGGTGCGGAGATGCAGTTTTGACGATCCGGGAAGATGGGGGAGACTTGGACGGAAGGGTAAAGAGCAGTACAGAGACGGAGATATCCCTGCGCGGACAGGAGCCGGAGCGGGCGATCCGTTTGCTGACAGTGTTGGAAAATGCAGAGTGATGGAGGATACGGGATGGAGATTCGGTATAGCCGGGAAATGAATCATAATTATATGATAATCGAAGCGCCGGAGGAAGAAACGGGCTATGCGGTACAGATGCTGTCGGCGAATGCCATCGAAGGGCTTTTGAAGTTCCGGGTCCGCCAGACGGAGGAGGCGAGAGAATATTATTATGAGATAACGTCGAGACAGCCGCTTAGACGGGTGTTGGAAAAACGGACCTTGTCGGGACAAAAACTCCGGTCGATTCTGCTTGGTGTGCTGGCGGTTCTGAAGCGGGTGGAAGAGTACCTGTTAAAAGAGGAACAGCTTTTGCTGGATCCGGAATATCTGTATCTGGAACCCGATCATTTTACTGTGGAATTATGTCTGGTTCCGGGGCATCGGGAAGAGGCGCCGCAGGCGCTCTCAAAATTGCTGGGGTATCTTCTGGAACGTGCGGATCATCAGGATCGGGAGGCTGTTGTATTAGCTTATAATCTGTACCAGATTAGTCTGCGGGAGAATTACGGAACGGCAGATCTGCTGCGCCAGCTTTCGGGGGAAGATCGGATCTTTTCGGCAGAAAAACGAAACGAGGATGAGGGGGATCCTGAGACGGCGGGAGTGTGGGCGGATCGGCAGGAGTGGATTGAAGCGGAGCAAAATCGGAGGGATACGTTGGAATCTCGATCTGGGAAAATGGCTTTTGACACTCAAACGCCAGCCAGGAAGGATTGGAAATATAGGCAGGAAGCGTTGTATCAGGAGAAAACGATGAAAAAGAACCTGGAGTCGGTAGAGAACTCAGATGAAGTGGGGGAAAAGTCTGAAAGGGCAGGTGGAAAACAAAAGGGACAATGGCAGAACCGGTGGATAAAGGTACTTGGAAGCGCGGTGGCAGCTGGCATTGTGTATTGGTACGTGACGGGAGAAATGGATGTATGGCTGTATGCAATCAGCGGCGGCATCGGGGGAATCGTGTTTTTGAGGGAGACGTTGGCAGCCCGCAGAAAATGGCAGGTATATGGTGGCAGGAAGAAAAATCGAGGTCAGGGAGAGGATAGAGAGGAAAGCACGGAAGTGGATCTATCATATCAAGACTGGCATCAGACAACGCCTGAAAACCGCTGGCAGGTCTATCCGGAGAGTGAAGAAGCTTATCGGCAGGAACTTCGAAGAGAAGAAGAAGCACAGATAGAGCGGGCGAGAGAAGCGGGGACTACGCTTCTGTCTGCCTCAAAGAATGGGGAAGGAACGGTGCGCTTAGAGCCGGTGGAAGCCGGAGGAACAGTGATTCAGATTTCCTATATTCCATTTACACTTGGAAAACATCCGGGGCTGTCGGACGCATGTATTGACCGTCCGACCGTCAGCCGTCTTCATGCGCGGATCGATCAGAAGGAGGGCGTATACATTCTGACAGATCTCAATTCAACCAATGGAACATCGGTCAATGGCTATCCGCTTCAGGCAAATGAAACAGTCAGTTTGGGGAATGGGGATTCCATTTATTTGGCGGATGTCGGATATAAATTTTGGGAACACCGATAAATTGTCTGAAAATATGAAATAATAACTAAAAACACGAAATTGATGTGAATTATTTTGCAAGTACATCAATTTCGCGTTTCTGCAAATTTACATAGAACAAGCCATGGGGATATGCTATAATAAAGGCACTTGACATGGAAGTTTCAAGCCAAGTGACAAAAGAAAATACCGCTTTTCCAGGGAATGGAGAAGCATAGAGAGAAGGAGAGACCGACATGACAGACAAAGAATGTATTTTTTGTAAGATCGCTGGCGGAGAGATTCCATCCTCAACGGTTTATGAAGATGACGATTTTCGTGTGATTCTGGATTTAGGACCGGCATCGAAGGGACATGCGCTGATTCTGCCGAAGCAGCATTTCAAAGATTTATGTGAGCTGGATCCGGCGATTGCGGCCAAAGCTCTTCCATTAGCTGGAAAGATTGGTGCGGCGATGAAGAAAGCACTGGGCTGCACGGGTTTCAATGTGGTTCAGAACAATGGCATATCCGCAGGACAGACTGTTTTTCATTTCCATGTACACATTATTCCGAGATATGAAAATGGACCGGATATGGTGACATGGGCGCCAGGAAAAGCAACGCCGGAAGAGCTGGCAGAAATTAGCAGCTCCATCCGCGAAGAACTGACGCGATAGGAGTTTGGATATGCACCATGAGAATGAAAAAATGGCGCTTTTTGAAGCGCTTTACAGAGAGTACCTGGTACCGCTGAAGAAATATGCGTATAGAATTGGAGTAGGGTACGATGACATTGAGGATATGGTGCATGAAGCTTTCATTGAATATTACAAGCGCTATTCGTTAGATCTGGATCATAAAGTAAAGTTGGTTTTACTGATCCGCATTTTACGGAGCAAGTGGATCGATAACCGGAGGCAGATGCGGCGCCGCGAGATGCTGCATCTGGAAGATCCGGATGCGGAAGAAGAGATTATGAACCTTCTTTTGGAAGGGGAGATAGGAATTCAGCTTCTGGATCAGGAGGTTATCGATAGGGATATCTATTGGAACGTATGGAAGATTGTCAAATCTATGAAGAAGGACTGGCGGGATGTTTTGATTCTCCGTGTTCTGGAGGGCTTGACGGCGGAAGAAGCCTGTGCGGTTTTGAAAATCAAATCAACGGTATGCTGTACACGTCTTTACAGGGCAAAAGCAGAATTGCAGAAGCGCGTGTTGAGGGCAAAGCTGTTTGATATTTAAAAATCACATCGAAGCAGAGCCGTTTCGAATCTGTCCGATGTGATGATAAGCTTACATATTCAGTGTTTTAGTCTTGTACTATACAAACGTAGCAATGCTACTAACTGCGTGTGCAATCATGAATCAGCCCCATGATGGTTTTGACAGCATTGTTTAAGTGGCTTTCAGACATTTTATCAATGAACTGCTGGCGATTTTTATAGGTCTCTTCGATTGCCTGGCTGAGAGTATCTGCGGTTAAAACTTCTTCTTCCAGAACGGTGCTGAATCCCTGTTTTGCAAAGGAGTTGGCATTTAAGATCTGGTCGCCGCGGCTGGCAGCAGCCGACAGAGGGATCAAAATGTTCGGTTTGCGGAGTGCCAGAATTTCGCAGATGGAATTTGCACCCGCGCGGGAGATGATCAGATCTGCCGCTGCAAAGAGATGGCGGAGTGGTTTATCCACATACTCATACTGAACATATCCTTCGGTGCCGATGAGAGACTCATCGAGATTGCCTTTTCCGCAGATATGTATTACCTGATAGGTTTTCAGAAGCTGCGGAAGAATGCCGCGGACAGCCTGATTGACCGTGACGGAGCCGAGACTTCCGCCGATGATCAGAATTACTGGGAGATCGGCAGAAAGATGGGCGTACTGGAGTCCCGCCAGACGATCCCCGTGCAGAAGCTCTTCACGGATCGGGGAACCGGTCAGAACCGCCTTATCTTCCGGAAGATATTTAAGTGTTTCCGGAAAGTTGCAGCATACCTTAGAAGCGGCTGGAATACAGATTTTATTTGCCAGTCCTGGGGTCATATCGGATTCATGGATGATGACAGGCACTTTATAATGCTTGGCAGCCAGAACGACCGGAACAGCGACAAAACCGCCTTTGGAAAAGACGATATCCGGTTTGTATTTTTTCATAAGCTTGCGAGCCTCAAAGTATCCTTTCAGAACGCGAAGCGGATCTGAAAAATTCTTAAGGTCAAAATAACGGCGCAGTTTTCCCGATGAGATTCCATCGTAAGGGATGCTGGCTGCCTCGATCAGGCGGCGCTCAATGCCGTTATAAGAACCAATATAGTGAATCTCAAAGTCTTCCTCGCGCAGTGCCGGAAGCAGGGCGAGATTCGGTGTAACATGACCTGCAGTACCACCGCCGGTCAGAATGATTTTTTTCATAGTAGTTTCCTCCACACATCAGCCGCTGGTTACGGTGTGAGGGGACAACCATAACCTGAAAACAACTGTTTTTATGCTTTATCATACCCGCAAAGGGTTACATTTAGTATAGTAAACGGAAAAAAAGAAAAGTCAACCTAAAAGTTAGGACGAGGACAGAGAGGAGGGATAAAAAGTGAGCAGAAGCCGGCGCGGAAAAAAAGCTGGAGAAGATGCAGAGCGCCTGCTGCAGGAAGCGTTTGGAGTCAGCGAAGATCAGCTGTTGAAGGATTTTATCCTTGCACAGACGGAAGTAAAAGACAGCGACATACCTCCAGAACCAGAAGACGGCTTTGAGAGGTTGATGGCAAAGTTAGAAGCGGAGGTGGGAACAAGCCCGGAAAGTGAAAAAGAATCATCCAGCGAGAACATTGTCAAACTGCACGAAGAAGCTCGCAAACCACGCCGGCTGAAAACGATTGTGAAAGTCTCTGTAGCAGCCGCCGCTATCGCAGTGATGGTTGTGGCGATGGGGATTTCGGCTGGGGCGAAGAGGGAGTATCGGTATGTGGTTAGAGAAGAGGGGAGTGTGCGGAGTGATATTGTATTGAATAATGTGGATATGATTCAAACAGAAGATGCATTAGAAAAAGCATACACAGAAATAGCGAAAAAGACCAAAATCCAAGCGATTAGATTTGCATATATACCTGAAAAAATGCATTATATTAAAACAGATATAGCAAGTACCCGAGTTGTAATGTATTTTGAATATGATAAATATAGGGTAAAGATAATTCAACAGTTTCGGGATGGCGGAAATTCAACCAATATTATTTCTGATCGAAAAAAAGCAATGAAAGTGCATAATGACCTTTTGAATGAAGATATTAATATTCAACAGGCTAAAATAGATAGTGGAGAAATGGAATATAGCTCCATAGTGATAAAGGGGGCTACATACTATCAAATTTCAGGAATTATGCCTCAAAAAGAGTTTAAGAAAATAGTAGAAAATATGTATTTAGAGAAGTAGTACGGAGGGTTTATGAGAAAAAAATTAGTTTCATTTATTTGTGCGGCAGTTATGATGGCAGCAATACCAATGCAGGCTAATGCAGCGGAATTGACGAATGTTAATGGGGTTTCGATCGAAACAGCTGATTATAGTGATTCATATTTTTTGGAAGATGGATCCGCAGAAGGAATTGCAAAAGGTATAGAACAGAGAGGAAGTATCATTGATACAGCAACGGTTCAGATAAGTAATTTGGGAAAGGGAGATATTGGAATTATTATCGAAACATTAGCGCATGTAGAGTGTGATAAAATCAAAAATATTGCAATACTGCAAAGACAAGAGGACGGTAAATGGGTGGAGGTTTCAAGATATATATATGATGCCAAAAAAGAAGATTTTCCAACAGAAGATTTATCAGGAATGACAAATGAATTTACTGTGAAAAATCAAAAGACGGGTTATTATTATAGAGTGGTTGGCGTCCATTACGTTGAATCAAATGGAAAAGGGCAGTCTTTCATGACCAAAACAGATGGAATCAAAATCACCGAATACGGCGACTAATTCTAAACGGGGACCGTGTTACTAAATCTATATTTACAATACTAAATAGTATGAAAAAAGCGATCACATAAATACCCCCACCTGCAACCATCCAGGAATTTTTGGATTCAAAATTCCAGATGTTTTCAGGTGGGGGTTCTTAAACGGTTTTTCATTATGCCAACAGGCGTGAAAGAATCTCCTCAAAGATTCCTATTTCACGTTCGCCTTATACTCCTTCAACGCCTGTGCCAGCTGATCCGGGCAGGAAGTTGGGCGGAAGCCGCACTGGATGCCTTCGATGCGGGAGATTGCCTCGTCAATATCCATGCCATCGATCAGGCGGGCAACGCCCTGTGTGTTGCCGGAGCAGCCGCCGACGAACTGCACATTCTTTACTTTATTATCTTCTACTTCAAAATTAATCTCACGGGAACAGACTCCCTTTGTCTTGTATGTCATGGTAAAACCTCCTCAAAATGGTATGTGTTTTAATCTGCTGTGGCGGGAATCCACCGCAGTAAAATGATTATAGTCTGCCAGTAAAGGTGTTGTCAAGATAACAAAAATCCAGTATACTCATGAAAAGATACGGTGTTACTGTTTGTACAAGGTATACATGGTAACGATGCGGCTGCGCTATTATAAAGTAAATGAACGATTTTCAAATGGAAAATGATGGTGCAGGCACACACTGACTGTAGAGCCGAGTCAGCCAATGGATTTGAGGAAAGAGATGCAGGGGTATAAGCGCAGAAGATCAAATAGTAAGAATTTCTTTTTCTATAAATCTATAAAAGAAAGGCAGAAGAATAAAGAACAGAAAAACAGGAGGGCAAACAGATGTTAGGAATCATCGGAGCGATGGATGAAGAGGTGGCTCAGATCAAGGAGAAAATGACGGATGTTACCGTGACAAGTGTAGCCGGTATGGATTTTTATCAGGGCAAACTGGGCGGAAAGGACGCAGTTGTGGTTCGCTCTGGTATCGGCAAGGTAAATGCAGGTATGTGCAGTCAGATTCTGGCGGATCGGTTCCATATCAGTGCGATTGTGAACACAGGTATCGCCGGTTCCCTGCGTGCAGAGATCAACATTGGCGATATCGTTGTATCGACGGATGCGGTGCAGCATGATATGGATGCGAGCGGATTCGGATACCGGATCGGACAGATTCCGCGTGTAGATACCTTTGCATTTGAGGCGGATGAGAAGCTGCGCGAGCTGGCGATTGAGTGCAACCAGAAGGTAAATCCGGAGATTCAGGCATTTCCGGGACGCGTGGTAAGCGGCGATCAGTTTATCTCGGATAAGGCAAAAAAGGAGTGGTTGATCGAGCAGTTTAGCGCAAGCTGTACCGAGATGGAGGGCGCAGCGATCGCACAGGCGGCATATTTAAACGGAATCCCGTTCCTGATCATCCGTGCCATTTCGGATAAGGCAGATGACAGTGCGGGTATGGACTATGCGGCATTTGAAGCGCAGGCGATCAAGCATTCGGTAAACCTCTTATTAGAGATGGCATCTCGTTATGAGGCATAATTAAATTCATAAGCACGAAAATTTGAAAAACGGCACACCGCATTCTCGTTACTTTCGTGATGAGTTAGGTGTGCCAAATTTTTTGCAAAATACAGAACGTGTGTTTGCCATATGTGGAAACATATGGTATAATTTAATGATATTGCATGCTTAAACACCCATTAAAAATCGAATTAAGGCAGAATTTGACGAACGATTTTCCCCTTTCTCATCTTCACAAAGACTCTTTCGGCGGATATAATAAAGCCACGATGCAGGCGGGATTTGACAGGCGCAAAAAGCAGAATGCAAAAAGCAGATTGTAAAAAGCAAATTGCAAGAGATAAACTGCGAAGCGCCTAAACCTGACCTGTGGCAAGCCACCCGGAAGTGATCCGGAAGTAGAGAAAGGGGAGCTTTTTTATGCTGGAATTTTTACAAACTGGAAAAGCGCTGTCCGTTCTTGCGGCAATCGGAATGATCGGATTTGTCAGCAAGTTGATTACACGGAGCCTCTACAAAAGATTATTAAAAGAAACTGACAACATGGCGATGACCCGGAACAAGAATCTTCAAAATCTGAAGCAGCGGTTGGAAAATACCTGCCGCCTGGGACAGAACATCGTGAACACGCAGGCATATCTGGACAAGCAGATTGACGGATTTTCATTTTTACATATTTCGCTGGATGCGTGGAACGGCGTGTCAATGGAAATGGTGCTTTTAGGGCTTCTGACCGGAGCAGCGGAGGCATTTCTGGCATACTGGTATGAGCTGGATGCGAGCTATATTGTGCTGTATGCGTCGGCAGCTGTCATGAGCGGTCTGTTTCTGGCATTTATCGAGAGCTGTTTCCAGATTGACCAGAAACAGCAGCGGCTGGAAACGGCGCTTTTGGAGTATGTGGATAATTCGGTGTTTCTTCGGGCGGCACGTGAGAAGGAGACACGCGGACAGGAAATGTCCGGAGCTTCTGGTGTATCCGGCGGAATTGCTGGCGTGGACTCGAATGTGCGGGAAATGCCGAAATGGCTGCAGAGTACTCTGCGGGCAGATCGCGGCGTGAGTGGTCGGGATGGTGCTGAAACGGATAACCGGGATCTGGGAGAAACGGAGTTTGAAAAAGGAAAATCGCGGACAGCGATGAGAGTGAATCCGTTCCGTGAGCGGGATGCACGGGCACAGAATCTGATGCGGGCAGTTCGCACTGCACCGCGCGAACCGGAGGAACGGGACAAGCATGAGACAGATGGGCATCTTACGGATCGCCGGATGGTATCAGGAAATGAAACGGAAAACAATACGGGTCCCAGGCAGGAAGCGAAGGAGCGTCCCGGCGACAAGGAAATGGAGTATTTGAAGCAGAGCCTCGACCAGATTGCAGCAAGCCGGGATACGCGGAAAACACGAAATGGCGAGGCAAATGCGGGTGACTGGATGAAAGGTTTGAGCCGCGAGGAGGCGCAGGTTCTGGGGGATATTATGAGGGAGTATTTATCGGGGTTGTAAATGATGATTCCAACTGAAAACTGGTTGCACACGGGTGTCCAGATTGCTATAATAAAGATAAGTTAAGTTTTTGACAAAGTAATCACGCCGCCTGCGGACGGCTGAAATGCAAAGGAGAGGAAACATATGGGAAAAGATGTGATCTTTGATTATTCAAAAGCAGCTGCATTTATTCATGAGGAAGAGATCGCCGGTATCAAGGCGGGCGTGCAGGCGGCAAGAGAGACGCTGGTAGAAAAGACCGGCGCGGGCAATGATTTTCTTGGATGGATCGACCTTCCGGTGGACTATGATAAGGAAGAGTTCGGACGCATCAAAAAAGCGGCGGAGAAGATTCAGAAGGATTCCGATGTCCTGCTGGTAATCGGTATCGGCGGTTCGTATCTGGGCGCAAGAGCGGCGATCGAGTTCCTGTCCCATAGTTTTTACAATAATCTTCCGAAAGAAAAAAGAAAAACACCGGAGATTTACTTCGTTGGCAACAGCATCAGCAGCAAATACATCCATGATCTGATGGATTTGGTCGATGGAAAAGATTTCTCTATCAATATTATTTCCAAGTCCGGTACGACAACGGAGCCGGCGATCGCATTCCGTGTATTTAAGGAGATGCTGATTGAGAAGTATGGTAAAGAAGAGGCAAACAAGCGAATCTACGCGACGACAGACCGGGCGCGGGGCGCACTCAAGAATCTGGCAAATGAAGAGGGCTACGAGTCCTTCGTGGTTCCGGATGATGTTGGCGGTCGTTTCTCCGTCCTGACGGCAGTCGGTCTGCTTCCGATCGCGGTCAGCGGCGCGGATATAGATGCGTTGATGCAGGGCGCGGCAGACGCGAGAAAGAATGCACTGGAGACTCCGTTTGAGAAGAATTCTGCTCTGTTATATGCGGCGGTCCGCAACATTCTGCTCCGGAAAGGCAAACAGGTCGAGATTGTGGCAAACTATGAGCCGAGCCTGCACTATGTATCGGAGTGGTGGAAACAGCTCTACGGCGAGAGCGAGGGCAAGGATCAGAAAGGTATTTTCCCGGCAGCGGTTGATTTAACGACCGATCTTCATTCGATGGGTCAGTTCATCCAGGACGGCGCGAGAATCATGTTTGAGACAGTTCTGGAAGTGGCTGAATCTCCGGCGGAGATCATTTTAAAGAAAGAAGATGTTGACACGGACGGTATGAACTATCTGGCTGGCAAGAGCGTGGATTTCGTCAACAAGAGTGCGATGAACGGCACGATTCTGGCACATACCGACGGCAGTGTGCCGAACCTGAAAGTGACGATCCCGGCGATGGATGCGTACAGCTTAGGACAGCTCTTCTATTTCTTCGAATTTGCCTGCGGCGTCAGTGGATACCTTCTGGGCGTCAATCCGTTCAACCAGCCGGGCGTAGAGAGCTATAAGAAAAATATGTTTGCATTGCTTGGCAAACCGGGCTATGAGGAAGCGAGAGAGGCGCTGCTTAAGAGACTGTAAGGGGCAGGTCTGTAAAAGAATATGCGTTCTGCGGCGTTCACTCTGGCATGTTTCATGAAGGAAACTGCAGCCCGGATCTAAAAATAGAAAACGGAACATAGAATAAAAAACGCTTTTATCAGCAAAAACTGATAGAGGCGTTTTTTGTGTGTAATAGGAAATTTCTTGGAATTCCCCATTACACAAAAAGGCACATTCTTTTATGCCGCAGAACCTCGAAAAAACAATTTTCAAAAATTATAGATAATTTTTACATAAATCGCCTCCTGCATTTTACAGACCATCTTTAAGATAGAATCTGGACACAGCACAAGTGATTTGACAGAAGAGAAGCGCGGCAAAGGACTCCCGATCACGATTTTGACATAGATGGCTGGTTCCAAGGTAAGAGAGACTGGGAGATGGGACACCGCAGCAGGAGGAGAACGAATGAAGGTAAGTATGAGACGTCTGATGGCGCTTGCGATGGCAGGCACGATGACATTGATGGCAGGATGCAGCCAGGCATCCAGCTCGGCGACAGGAAGCAGCGACACACAGATCGCGTCCGGAGAGAGCGGGGCAGAGAAGACGGCATCCGGCGATAAAACGGTGATTGAATACTGGCACTGTAACGCAGAAACCCAGGGAGGTCTGGTCGTAGACGATCTGGTAAAGAAATTTAATGAGGAAAATGACCACATCGAGGTAGTAGCGAAATACAACCCGGATATGTACAAAGGTCTGATGCAGAACCTGCAGGCGGAAGCGGCGACCGGAAATACACCGGCGCTTGTTCAGATTGGCTGGGCATTTCTGGATTATTTCTCCAATAACTTTGACTATGTGGCGCCGCAGGATGCGATTGATAAATTCGACAGCGAGGATGCAAATTTCTTAACCGACAATTTCCTTCCAAATGTCTTAGACCTGGCAGTCAACAGCAACGGCGAGCAGGTCGGAATCCCGTACTCCTTAAGCAGCCCGGTTCTCTACATTAATAAAGATCTCTTAAAAGAAGCGGGCCTTTCCGAAGATGGACCGGAGACCTGGCAGGAAGTACAGGAATTTGCCGAGGCAGTCAAAGAGAAGACAGGAAAATATGGTTTCTATATGCAGGAACCGGCAGACTTCTGGGCGCAGCAGGCATTGGTTGAGAGCGCGGGAGCGGATATGTTGACTGCGGATGCATCCGGCAAGAAAAAAGCAAGCTTTGCAACCGAGGACGGCATTGCGGCAATGCAAATGATGCAGGATATGGTAAAAGATGGTTCTGCCCTTCATGTTTCATGGGAAGAGGGCTGCCAGAGCTTTATCGACGGCAACTGCGCGATGCTTTACACCACCATTGCGAGACGCGCTTCCGTACAGAAGGGGGCACAGTTTGACGTAGCAACTGTGAAATCCCCGCTGTGGAACGACAAGGAGCGCAAGGTTCCGGCAGGCGGCTGTTTCTTAGCCATCACCGCGCAGAGCGACGAGCAGATTCAGGCGGCATGGGAGTTTGAAAAGTATCTTTACAGCGTAGAATCAATGGCAGCATGGACCGAGGGAACCGGTTATGTACCGCCGAGAAAAGATGTGGCAGAGGCAGAAAATGGATTGAAAGATTTTCTGGCTGAGAACACAATGATGAATGCAGCGATTGAGCAGATGGACGGCGTTGTATCATGGACCGCATTCCCGGGCGATGCAGGCCTTGAGGCAGAGCAGCTTCTTCTGGATATGAGAGACCAGATTCTGGGCGGTCAGGTATCTGCGAAAGATGGTATGACGAGCACACAGGATGCGATCAACCAGCTGCTGGATGCACAGTAGGGACAGGCAGCCTGACGCTTGGAACAGCTTTCGGGTGGCAGAAAAATCATTACAAAATTTAGGACAGAAATGAGAATGGGGTTGTTGCGGAATAGCAGAACGTGTTTTGGCAGAATGGACTGCGTGCAGATAAGACGCAGGAAGCGGCCGGAGCGCGAAAGAGCTGTTTGGCGGCAGCCCCTTCATAAAATGCAGGCTCAGGGTCTTTCCAACACCTGCTGTTGTGGCTGGGCAGGCGCCGAAAGATTCCGATAGTACATTAGAATGGAGGAAATAGTTTGAATCGGGAGGACAAAAAACAGGCAGCGCTTGGATATGTTTTTTTGCTGCCGTCGCTCGTCATGTTTGCGGTATTTATGTTTTATCCGCTTTTTTACACGCTGTATTTGAGTTTTTTTGAGTGGAACATGGTAAAGCCGGTCAAGAAGTTTGTGGGACTGGGGAATTATATTTCCGTTTTGAAGGATCCGAATACATGGAAAATCTTTGGCAATACATTCTGGTACATCGTGATTCTTCTGGTGTTTAACTTTGTGATGCCGTACATTTTATCATTCATTCTTTCGTGCGTCATCAAAAAGGGACAGAGTTTTTACAAGGCGGTTTTTTTCCTGCCGAGTGTGATTTCGCTGGTCGTCGGCTCGATTCTGTATACATGGATTCTGAATCCGATTTCGGGTCCGGTCGCGATTGTGGCAGGCTGGTTTGGGCTGAAACTGCCGTTTTGGTCGAAAACGGAGGGCTGGGTCATCGCGGTACTGTGCATTATCACGACCTGGAAGACGTTTGGCTACAATTTCATCAACATTCTGGCGGGCGTCTCCGGTGTCTCAATGGAGGTCATCGAGGCGGCGCGTCTGGAAAATGTGCCGATGTGGAAGATTTTTAAGGATATCGTCGTGCCGATGAGTTCTGCAACTGGGATCTATGTGTTTATTACGACGATCGTGCAGGGACTCCAGTATGTGTTCACGCCGATCAAGGTCGTCACACAGGGAGGACCGAACTATGCCAGCTCGAACCTGATTTATATGTCGTACCATGAGGCGTTTACACTCTATAAAACAGGAACTTCCTCGGCGGTATCGGTCATGACGATGGCACTCTTTATCATTCTTTTGGTGCTGGAATTCCGGTTTGTAGAAAAGGGGGTTTACTATGAAAACTAAAGACAGACAGATCGGCTGGCATCTGTTTCTGGTGGTGGTCGTTTTCCTCCTTCTTATGCCGATCGTATTTGCAATTTCCAACTCTTTCAAGACGATGCAGGAGGCGTTCAACACAGTTTTTCAGGTGATTCCGCTGCATCCGACGCTGGAAAATTACCGGCATGTATTTGACAAACTGCCGTTTGTGAAAATCACGCTGAATACGTTTCTGATTGCATCGACGGTCACGATTTTTAAGACAATCACGGGACTTCTGGCGGCGTATGCGTTCGTCTATTTCCGGTTTAAGGGAAAAGGATTTTTGTATTTTATTATGTTAAGCACGCTGTTCATCCCGTTTACGGTCACGATGATTCCAAATTATCTTCTGATCTCTAAGATCGGTCTGCGCGATCGCATCTGGGGCGTCGCACTGCCGCAGCTGGCGGATGTGCTGGGAATTTTCCTGCTGCGCCAGGCAATGCGTGGAATCCCGCTGGCACTCATTGAGGCGGCGCGGATGGAAAATATCCGGCACATGAAAATCATGCGCGACATTGTGATTCCGCTGGTGCGTCCGTCCATCATTTCCACCGGCATCATTTTCTTTATCAATTCGTGGAATGAATATGTGTGGCCGGTGCTGATCTTAAAATCCAAGGAAAATTATACGCTGTCGCTGGCATTGCAGATGTACATCAGTGCCGAGGGCGGTACGGAATTTACGATCGCGATGGCGGTGTCGGTGCTCACGATGCTGATTCCGCTGGTACTGTATATCATTTTCCAGCGCTATATCGTCAATACATTTGCGGCGTCTGGATTGAAGGGATAACGGGAGATTGCGCTGGACATAAGAAAGGGATAGATTAATTCGATGAAAAATATTGTATTTGAAAATGTTAAAAAAGCGTATGGCAAAAATGTGGTCGTGGAGGACCTCTGCATGGAGGTAAAGGAGGGCGAACGCCTGATTTTATTAGGTCCGTCCGGCTGTGGAAAATCGACGACACTTCGCATGATTGCGGGACTGGAAAATGTGACTGCCGGAAACCTATGGATGCGCGACCAGGTGGTAAATGATGTGCCGTGCGGCGAGCGCGGTGTCTCGATGGTGTTTCAAAACTATGCGCTGTTTCCGCATATGAGCGTCAAGAATAATATCATATATGGTTTAAAAGCGCACAAGATGGATGAGAACGAGATCAATGCGCGCTTAAAAGAAGTCCTCAAAATGCTGGAATTGGAAGGGCTGGAGGATCGGAAGCCGAAGGAGCTTTCCGGCGGACAGCGCCAGAGAGTGGCATTGGCGAGAGCCGTGGTAAAGCGCGCCGACTATTTCCTTCTGGACGAGCCGCTGTCAAACCTGGATGCACAGCTTAGGATGCGTGCGAGAAAAGAACTGGTAAAAATCCATGAAATGTACCACCCGACGTTAGTCTATGTTACGCACGACCAGATCGAGGCGATGACGGTTGGCGATCGGATCGCGCTCATGTACCGGGGCAAGATGGAAATGCTCGATACCCCGTCACACGTGTACAATCGTCCGGCAAGCGTGTTCTGTGCGAAGTTTATCGGTTCGCCGTCCATGAATATCGTGGAGGCGGAATATCATAACGGGGCGCTTGTCATCGGGAAACAGAAGGTAGAACTTCCGGGTATCTGGCAGCGGATCGCCGCGCAGTGCCCGTCGGGACTGCTGTACGCCGGTGTCCGCCCGGAACACGTGATGATGAGCCGCACCCCGCAGGAGCGGTCGATCGAGGGCGTGGTCCGTTACGTGGAGGATTACGGAAACCGGTACGGTGTTTATATTCAGGTTGAGGGAGACAAGAACGAGCTGATTGCCATCCGCGAGGGCGAGATTCCGCAGCCGGGTGAGAAGGTATACATCCATGTGGAGACGGAAAAGCTGCATCTGTTTGAACGCGGGACGGAGAAATCGCTCGGTTACCCGGAGATGGTGATCCGCGCACAGGAAAAGCTGGCGGTGCCGAAATTGGAAAAGGCGATCGCCCAGTAAGAATAGAGATAATAGAGCGAAAAAAGTGTTTTCAAAACAAGATTCTGAACGTATATTTTGAAGAGGAGACATGCAATCATGAGAAAAATTCTTATCAGTACTAATATGTATAAAGGCAGCGAGTTCGGTCAGGTTCTTCCGTACCTCAAACGGTTTCCGGGACAGGTGGGAGTCGAGGTGTTCCCGATGTTTCATGAGGAATGCTTTGAGAAGAACCTGCGGGACGCCATGCCGCTCTTAAAGGAAGTCCCGGTCAGTTTCCATGGTCCATATTATCAGGCAGAGCATTCGGCAGCGGAGGGGACTGTAGAGTATGCGCGCACGATGGAGCTGCTTGAAAAGACGCTTTCGTATGCGAAAGAGCTTTCAAGCAAATATCTCGTTTATCATCACAACAACTGCCGCATCATACCGGGCGAGAAGGAAGACCGCGTCCGCGTTTCCTGTGAAAATTATTACACCGTGAAACAGCTGTGTGAGGAGGCGGGAACCCAGGTGGTCGTGGAGAATGCCGGAGTTCTGGAGCGCGGAAACCGTCTCTTCGATGAGCAGGAATTTATCGATCTGTGCCGCCGGGAACAGTATGCAGTGCTTATCGACATCGGGCACGCCTGGGCGAACGGCTGGTCGCTTAAGCGGGTCGTAAACGCGCTGGCGGACCAGATTGTGGCGTACCATCTCCACAACAACGACGGTGTCCACGACAGCCATCAGAGGATTCATGAGGGAACACTTGATTTTGACGGCTTCTTAAAACTGGCAAAGCAGGCGACGCCGGATGCCGAGTGGGTCATGGAGTATGCGATGGATGTTTCTGGAAATGTGCGGGGGATTGAGGACGATCTGCAGTTTCTTTTGAAAATGGGAAGTGCTGCACGATGACACAGTGGCAGTGGATTTTGCCGAAAAGCCCCGCCTTGTCAACTCTTAAAAAAGCTGATATACTGGACATAAGATTGTGAGAAAAGATGTCCGGAGAGAACATCCGGACACGGTAAAAATGAAATTTGACAGCGGGAAAGGAACGGCAGGATGTTTCGTCTTTGGGGAAAAATGATGAAGGAAAACCGGATGCTTAGGGATATTGTGATCAGCAACGGTGATTATACAATGTCGAGAACGGCGATGGTGTTTGACGCGATCGACCAGATTTGCTATGCCTTTGATCTGGGGCATCCGGTCTGGCTGGATAAGACGATCGAGGAGTTCAAACGCCACGATAAGGCGCGTTTTACCCAGGACAACTTTATCGAGAGCATCGATTTCGATTATCTGGAGATACAGGTGCTGGAAGAATAAAGGGCAGGCAGCCGTTACAAAAAGACAAAGACCGGGAGGGGCGAGATGGCACAGGCGATAACGGATGTGAAAACATTTCTGGAAGACGCCAGACAGGCAGTGGTGGAGCTGGCGGAGTTTGAAAAACAGGAGGAGACGCTTGCTCAGGAAGAGAAAAAGCGTCTGCGCGTGCTGGAGACGGAGCGGAAAGCGGTGGCGGATGCCGTGAATTCGACCGTGAAAAAGCGCCGGGATGAGATTGAAAAAAGCTATGACGATGAGCTTGGGAAGCTGCAGGATAAGCTGAAACGCACGCGGACACGCCGCGAAAAGGCGAAAAACCAGGGCATCAAGGAGCGGATTAAGGAAGAAACGCAGGAGCTTCACGCGCACAACCGAGAGCTTGCCGTGCGGATGCGGACGCTGTTCCAGTCGGATCGTGTTCCATTTGTCTGCAAAAGCCCACTGTACTATGCGCTGTATTTCCCGAGGGGATTCAAAGAATTTCTGACGGTGTTGATTACCTTTGCGATCTGTTTCCTGTTGATCCCGTGCGGCATCTACAAGCTGCTTCCAGAACAGAAGACTTTATACCTGGCGATGATCTACGGCGTGGATGTGGTTGTTTTTGGCGGACTGTATATCCTGATTGGAAACTGGACGAAGGATCGCCATCTGGCGACGCTGCAGGAAGGACGTTCGATCCGCAGTCTGATCGCGGCGAACAACCGCAAGATCGCGGTGATCACCTCCTCGATCCGTCGGGATCGCAGTGAAGCGCTCTACGATCTGGAAAAATACGACGATGAGATCTCCCAGATGGAGCAGGATCTGGAGGAGACGGCGAAGAAGAAAAAGGACGCATTAAACACCTTCGAAAATGTGACAAAAACCATCCTGACCGATGAGATCACCAGCAACAGCCGTGCAAAGCTCGAACAACTCAAAGAAGGTCATCAGGAGGTCGAGAGCCGCCTGCACTATACCGAGACGGTAATCAAGGAAAAGAGAATCTTTATCACAGATACCTACGAGTGCTACTTAGGCAAGGAATTTCTGAATCCAGAAAAGTTGGACGCGCTGAAACATATTCTGGATAACAGCACAGCCGTTAATTTAAGCGAGGTCATCGCAGAGTACCGCGAACGCGGCGGAAAGTAAGCCGCGGAATTTATTTCATAAAAATAAATAATTAGATATAAGAACAACCAGAAAAAAGATGTGACACGGGGCGGCTTTGGCAGCACCCGGTGTCACATCTTTTTTCATCCGGGATCAATTCTCTTCATTTTCGCATAATTTCCTGCCACCCAGCCTATAATAAAGGTAAAACAACCCCTGTCCAACAGGCAGGGAGAAAACAGGACGGTGTGGGAGATGAACAGACGGGGACGCAGCCGGTTCGGTGGCAGTCCGGAGATATATTACTACAATTCAGCCCGCCGGGACGCGGTGGGAGAGCTGGCAGGGCAGTTAAGTGGGCTGATTCAGGAAGAAATGACCCGAAGGCATAAAAAGAAACTGGTTTTCCTCTGCATCGGCACGGATCGCTCGACCGGAGACAGTCTGGGACCGTTGATCGGATATAAACTCAAACAGGAACGGCGGCGCGGTACGCTGGTATTCGGAACACTTGATCGCCCCGTGCACGCGATGAACCTGGAACATTACGTGCAGGTTTTAAAAAATGGGTACCCGGATGCGCTGGTGGTGGCGGTCGATGCCTCGGTTGGCGATGAAAGCCACGTCGGCTATGTCACGCTGGGGCGTGGGGCTTTAAAGCCGGGGCTTGGCGTCTGCAAGGAGCTTCACGCGGTTGGAGATCTCTTTATCACCGGGATCGTGGCGGGCTGCAGCCATTACGATCCGATGATGCTGCAGAGTATCCGCCTGGCACTCGTCATGCAGCTGGCAGACTGCATCAGCGCGGGGATCGGGCTTGTCGAAAATTTTTGCCTGGATGCTGCCTCCGTTTGACAAATTTTGCATGCAATCGGCGTTATGATAGGCGGAAAGAAATTCATCATACTCCTGAAATTACGGAAAATCATGTTACTGTATTTGAGCAGGTATTTTCAGCACTGAAAATGCTGCACGGTGCAGCAATCAAATCATGGAAGCAAGTACAGACCCGGTTTCAGGAGAATCTATCATAGTGGGGTGAACATATGGGAGAATATTCTGGTTCCCGCGCAGAACTGCCGAAAAATATCCGGCAGATCGGCGAGCGGGATGAGGTGGTCCGGTTGTATGTGGAAGATTATGTAAACACGTATTTGAAACAGGTATATCCATCCGGCGGACCGGGACTCCGGGTCGGGCTGCTGCTCGGAAATTCGGATCCACAGCAGGAGGTTCCGTGCCTCTTTGTGGACGGGGCGCTGGAGATGGAGGAGGTTGTGCCGTCCGGGGAGAAGATTGTCTTTTCGGAGGCGGCATGGAAAAAGGCATACCAGCGGATGGAGGAGACATTTCCGAAAAAGACCGTGCAGGGGTGGTTTATCTGCGGCGCGCCGGGGTGTATGTTAAGTCCCCTGACCTACTGGCGGCTGCACAAGCAGTATTTCGGTGGGAAAAACCAGCTCATGTACATAAACAGCGGCGTGGACGGTGAGGCGGCATACTATGTGATGTCGGAGGACGGGTTTTACCGTTTGAAAGGATATCATATATACTACGAGAAAAACCAGATGATGCAGGATTATATGATTCTGCGGAAGGACGCCCGCCGGGTGGAGACAGGCACCGGCGATCGGGTGATCCGCGATTTCCGTAACCGGATGGAAGAGCGGCAGCAGGAGGCGGCGTCGCGTTACGGGACGATCCGGGCGCTGGGGACGCTGTGCGGCGTGCTTTCGGTCGCGGTGCTTGCCGGCGGCGTGGTGCTTTTCGGCAATTACCAGAAAATGCGCGAGATGGAGAGTGTGCTGGTATCCGTCCTTCCGGATGGTGTGCGGGGCACTGCGGACGGGAAAGAGGCGGTCACGGTGGAACAGCTCCGCGGCAGTGTGACGCCGCTTGAGAGCGGCGAGGCCGGCGCGGATGTGGATGCAGGCGGAACAACAGCGCAAAACGGAGGACAGGCGCATAAATGGACACTTGAGAGCGCGGCGGATGGAGACACAGAGGGCACTGCCATAGCAGGCAGACAGAATGGACAGGCTTCCGGCGGGCAGAGCGAAGAGGACGGAAAAATGGCGGAGACGAAAGCCCCGTACATTTTGCCGGAGCCGGAGGCACAGCGCGACCTGCCGAATCCGGGCGGCAATTCGACGGCGGGACAGGACTATCCGGTCACAAACTTGAAGCCCGGCGGCACGTACACGGTCGGGGATGGGGAGACGCTCTATGGGATCTGTTTTAAGCTTTATGGCAATATCCGTCATCTGGACGATATCCTTGCAGTCAACCATCTGACCGATGAAAACCGCATTATCGCAGGGCAGACGCTGGTGCTGCCGGATGTGTCCGGAGAATAGCAAAAAGATAATGCCAAACCATCTAAAATAGTGTATAATCAAGATGGCAGTCCAGCTACAGGAGATAAAAAAATGAGTGAGATGAACCCGATTGAACGGGAACAGAAGAAAAAGCAGCTGAGAGGGCGTGTGATCGACACCGCCACGCAGGACATGTTTCCCCGCCGGGGCATAAGCCACGGGGAAAATGAGGAAGAGGTGGCGGAGAAAGCCGAGCGCCATTCCAGACGGAAACGTCTCCGCAAGGTGCTGACGGCGGTGTTAATCGCGGCGCTTTTGGCGGTTGGTTTTATGTATTATAAAGATAACCATGCCTACACGGACTATACGGTGGCGTGGGAAAAAGAGATTGCGGCGAGTGAGAGCAGCACGACGGAATTTGTCCCGTTTGGGGAAAATGTCCTGAAATACACGAAGGACGGAGCTTCCTATCTGGACAAGTCCGGCAAGGCAGTCTGGTCGATGAGTTATGAGCTGAAATCACCGATCTGCTATGTCAACGGCGATTATGCCGTGATCGGGGACCAGCAGGGCAATGATATTTATATTGTGGACAAGACCGGAAGCCAGGGACAGGCGACGACGCTTCTGCCGATCCTGCGCGTCAGCGTATCGGCATACGGCATCGTGGCGGCGCTGGTGGAGGACAGCAATGCTTCGTATGTGACCTTTTTCAAGAAAGACGGCAGCGAGCTTGACTGGGCGATCAAGACGGTTATGTCGGGAAATGGTTACCTGATGGACGTTTCCTTATCGCCGGATGGTACGCAGGTCATGCTTTCCGACCTGTATCTGCAGGACGGGGCACTCAAAAACCGGATTGTATTTTACAATTTCTCCGAATATGGAAAGAATTATCCAGACCGTCTGGTCGGAGGTTTTGATGAGCTGGGAGACAGCATCTGTCCGCGCGTCCGGTTTCTCGACGAGGATCACGCGTGTGCATTTGCGGATGATCAGGTGGCATTTTTCTCTTTGGAAAATGTAACAAGCCCGGCGCTGGTGCGCCAGGCGGAGATCGACGGGGAAGTCCGTGGCGTGGCATGGTCGAAGGACTATGTGGCGGTCATCTCGGACAACACCGAGGGCGGAAGTGAGAGCCGTTTGAGCATGTTTAAATCCGATGGAACCGCTATGGGTACGGCAGATTTCTCGTATTCGTGGCGTAACATAAATATACAGGGCGATTTCGTCATCCTAAATAACGAAAATTCCTGTCGGGTCTACAGTCTGTCCGGCAAGGAGCGGTTTGCCGGGGAGTTTGATTTCTCTGTGGCGCAGGTAACACGCGGCCGCGCGTTCAATTCATTGATTATCAGCGGCGGCGACCGGATGCGCGAGATCCGCCTCAAATAACACACGTTTAGTTTTTAAAATTAAGATACATAGCAGGAGGTTACTTATGAATCAGATTGACACATTATCCGTAAACGCGATCCGGATTTTATCCGCAGACGCAATCCAGAAGGCAAATTCCGGTCATCCGGGACTTCCGCTGGGATGTGCAGCAGCGGCTTATGAACTGTGGGCACATCATATGAACCATAACCCAGCTAACCCGAAGTGGGAGAACAGAGACCGTTTCATCTTATCCGGCGGTCATGGTTCCATGCTGCTGTACTCTCTGCTGCACCTGTTTGGCTACGGAAATCTTTCCAAAGAAGATCTGATGAACTTCCGCCAGTTAGATTCCAAGACTCCGGGACATCCGGAATATGGTCATACCGTTGGCGTTGAGGCGACGACCGGTCCGCTGGGCGCAGGTATGGGTATGGCAGTCGGCATGGCGATGGCTGAGGCACATCTGGAAAGCGTATTCAACAAAGAAAATTATCCGGTAGTTGACCATTACACCTATGTATTGGGCGGCGACGGATGTATGATGGAAGGCATTTCCTCTGAGGCATTCTCTCTGGCAGGTACCCTGGGACTTTCCAAGCTGATTGTTCTCTATGATTCCAACCGCATTTCCATCGAGGGAAGCACCGACATCGCATTCCGTGAGAATGTACAGGAGCGTATGCAGGCATTTGGTTTCCAGACGATCACTGTAGAAGACGGCAATGATATCGACGCGATCGGCAAGGCGATCGAGGCTGCAAAGGCAGATACCGAGCATCCGTCCTTTATCACCATCAAGACGCAGATCGGCTTCGGCTGCCCGGCAAAACAGGGCAAGGCGAGCGCACACGGCGAGCCGCTGGGCGTGGAGAATGTGGAAGCACTCAGAAAGAACTTAAACTGGCCGAGCGAAGAGCCGTTCTTCGTACCGGAAGAGGTATACAAAAACTACTCCGAGATCGCAGAGCAGAAGGCAGAGGTAGAAGCTGCATGGAACGTGATGTTTGCCGCTTACTGCGAGGAATATCCGGAGATGGAAGCGCTCTGGAACCAGTATCACAATGCAAAGGCGGGCGAGGCGCTGAAAGATGACGCCGGATTCTGGGCAAAACAGGAGAAACCGGAAGCAAGCCGTGCGATCTCCGGACGCCTGATCAACTACATCAAGGATGTTCTGCCGAACCTGTTTGGCGGTTCTGCTGACCTAGCACCGTCCAACAAGACTAACATGAAGGATGCGGGCGACTTCTCCAAGGAGGACAGAGCTGGACGTAACCTGCACTTCGGTGTCCGCGAGCTTGCGATGGCAGCGATCGGAAATGGCATCATGCTGCACGGCGGTCTGCGTGCGTATGTATCGACCTTCTTTGTATTCAGTGATTACTGCAAACCGATGGCAAGACTGTCTGCACTGATGGGCGTGCCGCTGACCTATGTATTTACGCATGACAGTATCGGCGTTGGTGAGGATGGACCGACCCATGAGCCGATCGAGCAGATGGCAGCGCTGCGTGCGATGCCGAACTTCCATGTATTCCGCCCGTGCGATGCGACCGAGACAGAGGCAGCTTGGTACAGTGCTGTTACTTCCGAGCACACACCGACCGCACTGGTGCTGACCAGACAGAATCTGGAGCCGATGGCAGGCAGCAGCCGTGAGGCATTAAAGGGCGGCTACATCATCGACGACTGCGAAGGCACACCGGAGTTAATTCTGATTGCCAGCGGTTCCGAGGTAGCTCTGGCGGTTCATGCAAAAGAGACTCTGGCAGCAGAAGGTCAGAAAGTCCGCGTTGTCTCCATGCCGTGTATGGATCTGTTCGAGGAGCAGAGCGAGGAGTACAAGGAGTCCGTACTTCCGAGAGAAGTACGCCGCCGTGTAGCAGTAGAGGCGCTTGGAAGCTTCGGCTGGGACAAGTACACCGGCTTAGACGGCAAGATCATCGCGATGGAAAGTTTCGGCGCCAGCGCACCGGCAGGGCTTCTGTTCAAGAAGTTCGGCTTTACCGTTGAGCATGTGGTAGAGGTGGCTAAGAGCCTGAAATAATGCTGATTTTGGTAAAAAAATAAGATAAAAGACAGGCACCTGTCTGTCGGCAGAAAAGAATGCGGTACCGCTTAAGCAGAAATGCGCCTTTCTCCGGCAGGCAGGTGTATTTTGCTTTCCAAACCTTGCAAAACGGGGATGCATTGCGTATAATAAGAGCCAGCGCAGAAAAAAGATGAGGGCATAGAAGAAAGGCTGCCGGTGCAGCCGTAAGGGAAGGGATCCAGACATGGAAAAAAAATGTATTGGGATAGACGTCGGCGGAACGACGGTTAAGATTGGTATTTTTGAGACGGACGGAACGCTTGTTTATAAGTGGGAGGTTCCGAGCCGCAAGGAAGAGAATGGGGCGTACATTCTTCCGGATGTAGCCGCTTCGATCAGGAAGAAATTGAACGAGCAGGGAATCCCGATGGACGCCGTGATCGGCGCAGGTATGGGATTTCCGGGTCCGGTGCAGCCGGACGGCTATGTGGAGGTCTGCGTCAACTTGGGATGGCGCGATCTGAACCCGCAGAAGATTTTGAGTGAGTTATTAGATGGAATGCCGGTCCGCTCCGGTAATGATGCTAATGTGGCGGCGCTCGGCGAGATGTGGCAGGGCGGCGGCAAGGGCTGCCATGATATCGTGATGGTGACGCTGGGAACCGGTGTCGGCGGCGGCGTGGTACACGATCAGAAGATCGTTGCAGGACGCCACGGACTGGGCGGCGAGATCGGTCATATCCATATCCGCGAGGGCGAGAAAGAAACCTGCAACTGCGGCGGACACGGCTGTCTGGAACAGGTAGCGTCCGCGACCGGTATCGCCAGGGAAGCGAGGCGGAAGATGGCGGCAAAGCCGGATGCGTCGGTGATGCGTGCCTACGGTGATGCGATCACCGCAAAAGATGTGCTGGATGCGGCAAAAGCCGGGGATGCACTGGCGCTGGAGGTTATGGACACCGTGTGCTATTATCTCGGATGGGCGCTGGCGACTATTTCGATGACCGTGGATCCGGAGATTTTTGTCATCGGAGGCGGCGTGTCAAAGGCGGGGACTTTTTTAACGGATTGGATTGACCGCTATTACCGTGAATTGACCCCGATCTCTGAGAATAAGGGCGAGGTTCGCCTGGCAACATTGGGAAATGACGCAGGTATCTATGGGGCGGCGAGACTGATCTTAGATTAGGCGCCTTGTTTTGAGTGACAGAGTGCAGGGTAAAGGGTCTGGACGTTTGAAGGAAATAGAGATAGAAAAGCGTTCAGATATGCCGAAAATATGCTGTAGACAAGAGGAGACCCCGGAGCGGTCAAGCATCCGGGGCAATTATGAAAAATCTATGTGCAAAATCACTATAAAACAAATTTGAAAAGTGAAATCTTTTATGCTTTTAGTATAAAAATAAGATATGAATAAAATATGAACACCGTGTAAACAGATTATGAAAATTGGAGATTTTGTACAAAAAAGTTTCACGAATCAGAGGTTTCTCTATCAAAACAGAGGATAGAAAGAAAAATGGCAGAATTTGCAGCGCACGGTGCGAATCAGGAGGAAAAAATGGCAGCGGAAAAAGCAAAGAAAACGATTGTAATTGGACATAAAAACCCGGATACGGATTCGATTTGTTCTGCAATCGGCTATGCGAATTTCAAAACACTTCAGACGGGCGGCGAATATGTACCGTGCCGTGCCGGAGAACTGAACCCGGAGACAACCTTCGTACTGGATTACTTTAAGGTAGATGTGCCGAAACTGATTAAATCCGTCAAAACGCAGGTCAAGGATATTGAGATCCGCGAGACTCCAGGTGTTTCCAAGAATATTTCCCTGAGAAAAGCATGGAACCTGATGCAGGAGGATGGTCTGGTAACACTTCCGGCTGTTACCGATAAGAATATACTGGAAGGTCTGATCACAGTCGGCGATATTACCCGTTCTTATATGAATGTATACGACAGCAGCATTCTTTCCAAGGCATGCACTCAGTATGCAAATATCATCGAGACCCTGGAGGGCGCGATTTTTGTTGGCGATGAGAAAGCGTACTTTGATAAAGGAAAAGTCCTGATTGCGGCAGCTAATCCGGATATGATGGAATATTATATTGAAAAGAACGACCTGGTTATCCTCGGCAACCGCTATGAGTCGCAGCTGTGCGCGATCGAGATGGGTGCAAGCTGTATCATCGTGTGTGAGGGCGCTGGCGTTTCCATGACGATCAAAAAACTGGCACAGGAGCGCGGCTGTACCGTCATCACAACTCCGTATGATACCTACACGGCAGCCCGTCTCATTAACCAGAGTATGCCGATCAGCTATTTCATGAAGACTGAGAAGCTGATCACCTTCGATACAGATGATTTCATCGATGATATTAAGGATGTGATGGCAAGCAAGCGTTTCCGTCATTTCCCGGTACTCGATAAAGAAGGCAAATACAAAGGCCTGATTTCCCGCCGTAACTTACTGGGTGCGCGCGGCAAGAACGTGATTCTGGTCGATCACAATGAGCGCGGCCAGGCGGTAGACGGCATCGAGAATGCCAATATCCTGGAGCTGATTGACCACCATCGTCTGGGTACTGTGGAGACAGTCGGACCGGTCTTCTTCCGTAACCAGCCGCTCGGCTGTACGGCAACAATCATCTTCCAGATGTACCGCGAACAGGGGCTGGAGATCGACAAGACCATCGCAGGTCTGCTCTGCAGTGCGATCATCTCCGATACGCTTCTGTTCCGTTCTCCGACCTGCACACCGATGGATCGGGCGGCAGCGGTTTCTCTGGCTGAGATGGCAGGCATCAAGCTGGATGAGTTCGCAAACCAGATGTTTGAGGCAGGCAGCGAGTTAAAGGGCAAGAGCGATGCAGAGATTCTGTATCTGGATTTCAAGAAATTCTCAGCTGGAAAGACAAACTTCGGCGTCGGTCAGATCAACTCCCTGAATGCAGAGGAGCTTGGAAAGCTGAAGAACCGTATGCTGCCGTTTATGGAGAAGGCGCGTGAGGACGAAGGTCTGGATATGCTCTTCTTCATGCTGACGAATATCCTGACGGAGACGACCGAACTTCTCTGTGTTGGACAGGGGGCGGCACAGGTTGTGGCAGATGCGTTCCACGTAGGTGATGCAAATGAAGAGCTGAAGCAGACGGCAACACTGCCGGGCGTTGTTTCCAGAAAGAAACAGCTGATTCCGGCACTGACAGTGACACTGGAGCAGTAAATCAGGTGACAGTGCGCGGACGGGATTGTTTCATACGGAAAATCCAGTGATAGTTCGTGCAGGGCAGGAAGGTCGGACGGAAAGGAAGGATACCATGACATTTGTATATCCGGCGGTTTTTACGCCTAAGAAAGATGGAAAAGGGTATGATGCATATTTCCCGGATTTGGAGTGCTGCGAGGCGGAAGGTCCGGATCTGGAGGATGCGGTGGAAAATGCGCGGGAGGCAGCGTACAACTGGATCAGCCTGGAGCTGGAGGAAGAGGGCGATCTGCCGGCACAGACGCATATCGATGATATGAGCCTGCCGGAAGGAAGCATGGTGAAACAGATCATGGTCCGGATCAAACTTCTCCCGGACAACGATTAAGAGGATATAGGGATGGCACAGAAGAGAGCGGCTGGAAAGCCAGAAGAGCGTCGCCGGGGAGGAGCAAGGCAGAACCCGGAAGGACAGTTGAAAAAACGGATGGAGACCCGGAACACTCCGGGACCGCGCGCCCAGTGGAAGCCGGGCAATATGATTTATCCGGTTCCGGCGGTGCTGGTCACAGTGGCGGACTGCGAAGGAAACAGCAACATCATCACGATTGCCTGGACGGGCACGATCTGTACGAACCCGCCGATGGCGTACATTTCGGTGCGCCCGGAGCGCTATTCTTACCATATGCTGCGGGAGAGCGGTGAGTTTGTCATCAACCTGGCGACGGAGTCGATGGCGTATGCGACCGATTACTGCGGCGTCCGCTCCGGCAGGAATGTGGATAAATGGAAGGAGACAGGGCTCACACCGGTTCCGGCGCAGACGGTGAAGGCGCCGGTGATCGCCGAAAGCCCGGTCGCGATCGAGTGCCGGGTGACCGAAGTCAAGGAACTGGGGTCACATCATATGTTTCTGGCAGAGGTAACGGGTGTCAGCGTGGACGAGCAGTGGCTCAACGAGCGCGGCAGCCTGGAGCTTGCAAAGGCGGAACCGATTGTGTATTCGCATGGCGGCTATTATGGGCTTTCAGAGCTTCTTGGAACATTTGGATGGAGTGTAAAGAAAAAGAAGAGGTGCCAAAGATGAAAAATAATGTAACCTTGATTGGTATGCCGTCCGCAGGAAAGAGCACGGTCGGAGTGCTTTTAGCAAAGAGACTGGGCTATTCCTTTATAGATGTGGATCTGCTGATTCAGGAACAGGAAGGTAAGCGTCTGCGCGAGATCATCGAAGAACAGGGACTGGACGGATTTCTCGATGTGGAGAACCGCGTCAACGCGGGGGTGGAAGCCGAGCAGGCGGTCATCGCACCGGGTGGCAGCGTGATCTACGGAAAGGAAGCGATGGAACATTTAAAATCCATCGGACTGGTTGTCTATCTGAAAATTACCTATGACGAGCTGGTAAAACGCGTCGGCGATGTCAAGGACCGCGGCGTGGCGCTGAAAGACGGCATGACACTTCTGGATCTCTACCATGAGAGGATCTCGTATTTTGAGAAATACGCGGACATCACGATCGACGAGGAAGGTAAAGAGCTGGGGGCGGTGGTTGATGAGCTGCGCGAAATATTGGAAGAGCGCGGTTATGTGCTGGGAAGTGCGCCGGAGGAAGAGTAACAATTTCACATGAGAATGGGGGCAGCCGGTTCTGTCGGACGGGTTTCATAACGGGTTACAGTGAGAAAAAAATCAGTTGCAAAACAGTTGAAAATCCAATACAATAGAATAGTAACCATTTTTATAGAATGTTAACAGTCGGGGGTGCAAAGATGCGGAATCTTTTTTGCATCCCTTTTTTGAAAGGTGTGCGTATATGACTACAGTGAAATCTCTGTCCAGAGAGATGAAATTCTTTCTTCTGGCACTGATTCCGATCTATTTCATTTCAGTGGGGCTGATTATACAGCCGTTTGACTCCATTGTGACTGGTATCTATGAAATCATAAGGGAACCGGATTTCCTGATCACCGATTATATTGCGGTCGGCGGCATGGGAGCCGCGTTTGTCAATGCCGGGATGATGGCGCTTATCAGCATCTACTTTGTCTATAGTCTTGGGATGGAGATGGACGGGCATACGATCACATCCTGCTGTCTGATGTTTGGATTCTCTTTGTTCGGAAAAAATCTGATGAATATCTGGGCGATTTTTCTGGGTGTATTTCTCTATGCAAAATATCATAAAATGCACTTATCCAACTATATTTATGTCGGCATCTACGGAACGAGCCTGTCTCCGATCATCACACAGCTGATGCACGTGGTGGAGCTGCCGCTCTGGCAGCGCTTCTGTGTGACGATTCTGGTGGGAATCTGTATCGGATTCGTGCTTCCACCGCTCGCGACGCATTCCCACTATGCCCATAAGGGATATTCCCTTTATAATGTGGGATTTGCCTCTGGTATCATTGCGACGGTCCTGGTCTCCACGTTTAAGTCCTTTGGAATTGAGACGGAGGCGCGTCTTATCTGGTCCTCCGGCAATGATGCGATGCTTTTAGGGCTGCTATTTGTCCTGTTTGCAGGCATGTCGGTGGTGGCAGTGCTGTGGCGCGGAAAAGATACGCTTTTAGGCTATGAAAAACTCCTTGCGACAACGGGAATCGGCGGTACCGATTACCTGCTGGAATTGGGCGGTGCGGTGACGCTTCTCAACATGGGACTCAATGGTCTGTTTGCGACCTTCTTTGTGCTGGCAGTCGGCGGAAACCTAAATGGACCGACGATCGGCGGAATCTTTACCATCGTCGGATTCAGTGCGACTGGAAAACATTTGCGGAATATTTTCCCGATCATGGCGGGCGTCTGCATTGCGAGTACCGTCCGGGCGTGGGATATCACGAATCCGTCGGCACTTCTGGCGCTGCTCTTTTCCACGACGCTGGCGCCGATCGCCGGAGAGTTTGGAATTTTATGCGGCGTGTTAGCCGGTTTTCTGCACGCGTCGGTGGCGCTCAATGTCGGGATCGTGTATGGGGGCATGAACCTCTATAACAATGGATTTGCGGGCGGTATCGTCGCAATGTTCCTGGTGCCGGTGATCCAGTCGATCCGCGACCGGAGGGCGCGGGCGAAGGGAGATCTGTCGCTGTAAGATTTCCTCTTTTTAATGGAATCTTAACACGAAAGAGGCATAGAGATATTGTATCATTATAAAAACACCACATTTATGATACCTACTAAACATAGAAAGGAATGATACATATTTCAACTTCATTTGCGCTTCTGGTCGTAGCGATTATTATCCTTGTCTGCATCGCGGGAAGCCGTCTTTCGGGGCGGCTGGGGGTGCCGACGTTGTTTATTTTTATTATGCTGGGAATGCTGTTTGGATCGGACGGTATTTTTAAGATTCCATTCGGCAATTTTGCACTGGCGGAACAGGTCTGCTCGGTGGCACTGATTTTTATCATGTTTTACGGCGGGTTCGGCACGCGCTGGAGTGAGGCGAAGCCGGTCGCGGGGCGGTCGATTTTGTTATCCTCGGTGGGTGTAGTGCTGACGGCGCTTTTGACCGGCCTGTTCTGTCATCTGGTGCTTAAGATGGCACTGATGGAAGGAATGCTTCTCGGCGCAGTTCTTGGATCGACCGATGCGGCATCCGTGTTCTCGATCCTGCGTTCGCGCAAGCTGAACCTCAAATACGGCACGGCATCCATGCTGGAGTTAGAGAGCGGAAGCAACGACCCGTTTGCGTACATGATGACGGTGATTCTGCTGTCTGCGATGACGGGGAGTGTGAGCGGCGGTTCGGCGGTTCTGCTTTTGATCCGCCAGCTCGCATTCGGGCTTTTGACCGGCGCGGCGATCGCGTTTCTGGTGACATGGCTTTTAAAGCGGTATGCCTTTTATGGCGAGGGATTTGACACGATCTTTGTCTTTGCGGCGGCAATCATTTCCTACGCGCTTGCATCCCAGATTGGCGGAAATGGCTACTTAAGTGTGTATTTGACCGGTATTATCCTCGGAAATCAGGAGCTGAAGAACCAGAAAGCGCTGGTTGGCTTCTTTGATGCGTTTACCGGTATGATGCAGATGCTTCTGTTTTTCTTACTGGGACTTCTGGCGTTTCCTTCGCAGATGCCGTCGATCGTGCTTCCGTCGATCGCAATCGCATTGTTTTTAACATTTGTGGCGCGTCCGGCGGCGGTTGGCTTGCTGCTCGCGCCGTCGAAACCGCCGATCGGGCAGTATCTGGTTATTTCCTGGGCGGGTCTGCGCGGTGCGGCATCAATCGTATTTGCGATCATGGCGACGCTCAGTGAGGGATATATGAAATATGATATATTCCACATTGTGTTCTGCGTTGTTTTATTTTCCATCATTTTTCAGGGTTCGCTGCTTCCGAAGGTGGCAGAAAAATGTGACATGATCGACAACTCGACCGATGTCATGCGGACGTTCTCGGACTATACGGGCGATATGCAGATTCAGTTCGTGCAGCTTCCGATCGGGGACAATCATCCGTGGAAAAACCGTAAAATCTGTGAGATCGAGATGCTTCCGGGTATGTTAATCACAGTGATCCGGCGCGGCGCGCAGACGATTGTGCCCAAAGGACAGACTGTAATTCAGGAAGGGGATACCGTCGTCTTGGGTGCAGAGGGCTTTACGGACAGCCAGGGAATCCTTTTAAAAGAGATTTTGATGACACCAGATCACCGCTGGTGTGGTAAGAAGATCGCGGAGGCGCGCTTCTATAAGAATACGATCATTGTGATGATAAAGCGGGGCAGCCAGATCATCATTCCAGACGGCGGTACGCAGATACTGGAAGGCGACCGGGTGGTTGTATACTCGCAGAAACTGCCGCAGGTGGAAGGGCGTGTGAAACACGAAATCGGACCGGCCGTATCGGCTGCTGTTCACAAGTAAGCACGTTTGCGTGAACAGTAACGCGGATTCATCGTTACTGTTCACGGGTAGGCACTTTTGGAACCGAAAGTGCCGTAAGAAAACGTGGTGGCAGCAGGAATTTGCCGTATTTGAATGCGAAGCCACGGCAAATTCCGTTACTGGGCACGCATGCGTGAACAGTAACGATTCATCGCAGGAACATGGAAATTTCAGGCAATACTTGCAGTTTGTTGAATTATAAACTATACTTAAACAACAACGGTTTGCCGGAGGAAAAGAGTATGCAGCAGGGAAATACGAAGGAACGGATTGTAGAGGCTTATATCGAGCTGGAGTCGGAAAGACCGGTCGAGAAGATCACGGTCACGGCGCTGGTCGAGCGGAGCCGGATCACAAGAAAAACATTTTATTATTACTTTAAAGATATATATGATTTGATGGAATACCGGATGGAACGCGAGATGAAGCGCGTCATGGAAGAGACGATGAGCCAGCCAGATCCGGAGAAGGCGCTGACACAGCTGTATATGTATATCATGGAAAATCAGAAGCATATCAGGGCATTGTCCGAGTCGGTACAGTTCATGGCGCTGCGCCGTCAGATGGGAGAAAAGGTGTACCAGTATTTTTATAACCATCTGGAGCGGATTGGTATGTTTAAGAACCTGACGATGCCGGAGGCGGCGATGGCGGTGCAGATCATCATTTTCTCGGTTATGGGAGTTGCGTTTGACGCGCCGTTTAAGGATGAGGCGGATGTGAAGGAGCGCGTCGCCACGTTCATGAGCGTGATCCGCAAATGCACCGGGCGTGACCCTATGCAGGTCCGTTAGGAAAGCAGGTTTCCGGCAGTTTTGAGAATTATTGTAACTGTTCAGTAGGTCTGCGCGTGACTGTGAAGGTACTGAACAGTTACGAATTATTATCAATTAGAAAATGGAACAAGGAAACGCAGGAGGAATCAGCGGTATTTGGTTGGTTTTTTCTGCGTTTTTGCTGTCATGTACCCGGAAAAAACGGTCAGCGGCAGGAGAATTCGGGTGCCATGAAAAAAAGATGAACATGGATAGATACATTTTGGCGAATTTGTGTACACACCTGTCCGAACTTGGGAGTGGCAAAGTGTATACGAGATGAGTAAAATATAGACTGAGAAAAATTTTTACCAAGAACAAGCATAGATGGAGGAAATTATGAAAAAAAGAGGAAAGATTCTGGCGCTGGCTGCGATTGTAGTTGTTGGCGCTGTCGTTTTGTCCCGATGCGGTCATAAGAATACGGCGGTGGAATATGAATCCCGTCCAACCGTAAGAGTAGAAAATCCGGTTCGTCAGGACATCAGCTTGTACACGGATCTGACCGGACTGGTAGAGCCGCAGTCCCGCGCGAGCGTCATGCCGAAGATGAGCGGCGAGGTGCTGGAGGTTTACTTCCAGGCGGGTGATACGGTCCAGGCAGGGCAGGCGCTGTGCAAGATCGATTCCGACGCGTTGACAGCGTTAAAGCTACAGGTGGATGCGGCTTCCGTTGCCTTAAAGAATGCGGACAGCAATTTAAGCCGTACCCAGGCGCTCTTTGCTGATGGTTTTGTCTCCCAGGAGGCGATGGAGCAGGCACAAAACAGCGCACAGAATGCGAAGATTTCCTATGAATCTGCGAAGAACCAGTACGATCTGCAGGTGAAATACACGACCGTGACGGCGCCGATCGACGGTGTGATCGAGTCCCGGAGCGTCGAGCCGCATGATCATGTATCTCCGGCAGGCGAGATCTGCACGATCTCCGGTGCCAGCCAGTTACAGGTTAAATTCGGCATCACCGAGAAGATCCACCAGACGATGGAGTTGGGCGACAGCGTGACGCTGGAGAAAAATGGTGCGGATTACACCGGTACTGTAACCGAAATCGGATCTATGGTCAACGAGAGCAGCGGCCTTTATGACGCGCGTGCGATGGTGCCGGATGCAGCAGGTCTTACGAATGGTTCTCGCGTAAAAATGACGGTTATCATGGACCATGTCAGCCAGGTGCTGACCGTTCCGGTCGATGCAGTCAGCTATGACAACGGTGCCCCGTTTGTATATCTCTATGAGGATGGAAAAGCGGAGAAGACCGAGATCGAAGCAGGTATCTATGACGATGAAAATATGGAAGTAAAATCGGGTCTGACGAGTGACAGCCAGGTCATCGTGAGCTGGAGCAACGAGCTGGTGGATCAGGGAGAAGTCCTGTTAGCACAGGATACCGATGGCGCGCAGACAGACGGAAACAATGAGACAGCAGCGGAGACGACAGAGGCAGGTGACAAAGAATGATTCGACTGACAAAACTCGCACTGCGGCGTCCGGTTACCATCATTCTCTGTCTGATTACCATCGCGTACTTCGGCCTTCAGTCCGTCATGGGCATGAAGCTGGAACTGACGCCAGAGATGGAGATGCCGATGTTAATCATCGCTACGGTGTATCCGGGAGCCAGCCCGGAGGACGTAACCGATCTGGTTACCAAGAAAGAAGAAGATGCGATCACATCATTGGACTCGGTCGATAAGGTACAGTCCATTTCCCGTGAAAATGTATCGATCGTCATTGTCCAGTATGAGTACGGTACCAACATGGATACCGCATACATTAACCTGAAAAAGGCGATAGATGGCATTCAGAGCGATCTGCCGGACGATGCCAACGATCCGAATATCATGGAGCTGGATATCAACTCGATGGCGACGGTTACGCTGGCAGTCAGCGGCGACGCTGATCAGAACCTTTATACATATGTAGATGACAAAATTGTTCCTGAGTTTGAGAAATTAAGCTCGGTCGGCGAGGTTTCGATTGCCGGCGGTCAGGATAGCTACACCCGCGTGGAACTGATTCCGGAAAAACTGGCACAGTACCACCTGAATATGAATACGGTTGCACAGTTAGTCGGTGCCGCCGATTTCACGATCCCGGCGGGCGATGTCCGGGTTGGAAAACAGGATCTCGACGTCAGTGTCGGCAACGAATTTAAGAGCACGGAAAGTCTGAAAAATGTCGTACTTCCGCTGGCAAACGGTGAGACGATCCATCTTTCTGATATCGCAAATGTCTATGAGGCGCTGGAGGATGCAAGCTCGATCGGACGTTACAATGGCGAAGATGTTATCTCCCTGGGAATCAAAAAACAGCAGAGTTCCACCGCGATCGAGGTTTCCAACCAGGTAACCAAGAAGGTGCAGGAAATTGAAAAGCAGTATCCGGGTCTTAAAATCACCGTGGTAGATGATGCCAGTGACACGCTGAAACAGTCTTTAAGCAGCGTAATCCAGACCCTGATCCTGGCGATCATCCTGTCCATGATCATTCTGTTCTTATTCTATGGCGATTTGCGTGCGTCGGTCATCGTAGGTACGTCCATTCCGATCTCCGTTGTATTGGCGATCATTTGTATGGCGGCGATGGGATTCTCAATGAATATTATTTCCCTGACGTCGCTCGTTCTCGGTGTAGGTATGATGGTTGATAACTCGATCAACGTCCTCGACGGATGTTTCCGGGCAAAGGAAAAACTGGATTTCTATGATGCGGCGCTGGAAGGTACGCGCACGATGATCGGCTCGATCACCGGCGGTACGCTGACAACCTGTGTTGTATTTATTCCGCTTCTGATGTTAAATGGTATGTCTGGACAGCTCTTTACACAGCTCGGGTACACGATCATTTTCTGTATGACGGCTTCCTTATTCTCAGCAGTCATCATCGTGCCGCTCTGCTATATGTTCTGGCATCCGGTTGAGAAGGATCATGCGCCGGCAGGACGTATAATCAAAGGCATCCAGGGCTGGTATCGCAAGCATATGCCGCATGTCATCAAGCGCTATGCGCTTGTATTCGGAACGACTGCAGTGCTGGTTGTCCTGTCCATCCTCATGGCGTCCAGACTGAACCTGGAGCTGATGTCTTCGATCGATGAAGGTATCGTCACGATGACGATCAAGACGAAACCGGGTTATTCGGTATCGGCGATCCGTGACACTGTGCTCGATCTGGAAAATATGGTAGAGACAGACGAGGATGTGGATCATTACCTGATGACATATGGAAACAGTGGTGTCAGCATGACTTCCGGAAGTGATGTGACGCTGAATGCCTACTTAAAAGATAAGAGAAAACTTTCCACGGACGAGGTTATCGAGAAGTGGAGATATGCGACACAGAACTACGTTGATGCGACCATTACCTTGGAACAGGGCAGCAGCAGTATGAGCAGCAGCATGAGCAGCGGTGATTCAATTGAGGTGGATCTGCAGAGTACCGATTACGACACCCTAAAGAAGGCAGCGGATGATCTGGTAACTGAGCTTCGCAAGCGCGAGGATGTTATGCAGGTACATTCTTCTGTTGAGAATGCGGCGCCGGTTATCAAGGTAAATGTGGATCCGGTTAAGGCAGAGGCAGAGGGACTGACCCCGGCCAGCATCGGTTCGATGGTATACAGTAATTTAAGCGGTGTGAAAGCGGCGACGATCTCCGTCAACGGCAATGATCAGGACGTGAAGGTAGAATTTGCGCCGGATCGCTACGATTCCATCGCGAAACTGCAGGGCATGATGATCACGACGGCGACGGGTAATACGCTTCCGCTGGAGGATCTGGCAGAGATCTACTACCAGGATAGCCCACAGGAGATTTCACGAAAAGAGAAACAGTACCAGGTATCGATCACGATGCAGGCACAGGCAGATTATAAGAAGACGGCTGAAAAAGATGTCAAGAGCTTCGTGCAGAACTGGGAATTCCCGTACGGCGTTGAGATGGCGACCAATAGCCTGGATGAGTCGATGGGCGAGGAGCTTTCCGCGTTGGGAATGGCGCTTGTCACAGCGATCTTTCTGATTTTCATTGTCATGGCGATCCAGTTTGAGTCCCCGAAATTCTCCCTGATGGTTATGGCAACGATCCCGTTCAGTTTGATCGGTTCCTTTGGATTCCTGTTTCTGGCGGACTGCCCGATCAGTATGAACTCCATGCTTGGTTTCCTGATGCTGGTCGGTACGGTTGTAAACAACGGTATTTTATACGTGGATACGGTGAACCAGCTGCGGATGGAGATGCCGTTAGACGAGGCGCTGGTAGAAGCCGGTGCGATCCGTGTACGCCCAATCTGCATGACGACACTGACGACCATCATTGCGATGATCCCGAACTGTCTGGCATTTGGTAAGGCGGGCAAGATGATGCAGGGCTTAGCGCTTGTAAACGTCGGCGGTCTGGTTGCGGCGACGATCCTGACGCTGGTACTGCTTCCGTCCTTCTACCGGGTGGTTTATAACATGGGAAAAGGCAAAGAAGATGAGTATGATAAGCTGGACTGCGACTAAGGAAAAGCAGGTTAAGCAGTGAATCTGTCAGGCGGCGGACCCGGGGCGGGGAAGCTGCCTGTACGGATAGAAAAAGGGGGAGAAGAAGATGCCGTCGGAACGATTTAAGCGATTGCCGGAGGAAAAACAGAAGAAAATCCGGGACGCGTGTATGGCTGAATATACGCGGACAACGATAGAAAAAGCATCGCTCAACCGTATGATAGAAGATGCCGGGATCTCCCGGGGCAGTTTTTATACGTATTTTGACAGTAAATGGGATGTTTTAGGATATCTGTGTGAGAGTTTTATCAATGAATTTTATGAGTGCGGCGTGCGCTGCCTTGAAGAGGCGCAGGGGGACATCTGGGAGATGTTAGGGCAGTTTTTAAACGGTTCGCTTGCCCTGTGCCGCGATGAGAGACGCACCGATTTCATCCGCAACATCATGGAGTGCAGCAGCCGCGAGGCGCTGATCTTTGATATATTCAGCTCCGATCCGGACAGTCCACGCGCCGTGCGTGGACGGAAGCTGGAACGTGCCGCCTATGAGTCGTGCGTGGGAAAATCCTTGCGGAAGATGGGCTGGGAGGAATATATGAGTTTTTTCCGCATGGCGATGATGGCGATCGCGATGGAGATCAAGAGCTTTCACGACGGAGTTCCGGAAAACCGTATCCGGGAACGGTTTGCCCTGACACTCGGCATCCTGAAACGGGGCGCTGGGATAGAATCGGGAGCGGGCGCGCAGAGCGCCGAAAGGAAATGAAGATGAGTAAGATGAAGAAAAACAGGAAAAAACTGTTTGCCATTCTTTTACAGGCGGCGTTAGTCAGCACGGCTATGACGATGCCGGCATATGCGGCTAAAACGCCGGGGATCGGCTCAGATGCGCTGGTTGGCGACGATGCGACCGGTCCGGTGCTGACGGGCGGCAATACCGAGGTGGAGGAGGAAACTTCCCCGTACACCAAAGAACAGCTAGAGGATGGGACGCTGGAATATGGCGAGATCGCATGGCGAATCGAGGGGTACAACAGCACGTACTTAAACCTGCGTTCCCAGCTCTACAGCCAGACGACCAGCCAGTCGGCGGGAACTGCCCTGGCGGCAGAGGCGAGCGCCCTCATGGAAGATGCGATGGACCTGAAGTCCGACGATATGGATGCGGAGACGAGAGAGCTGTTTGAGGGCTACAAGGCGGCAGCGAGAGAGCTGCGCAAACAGGGGGCAAAGCTTACGAACAAGGAGCTTTCCGGCACCTATGCCCGGACCCTGCGTCAGACAAAGAATAAGTTAGTCAAGGCGGTGCAGAACTTGCTCATCCAGTATGAGGAACTGCTCCCGCAGGTGGAAACAGCGAAAAAGAATGTGGAAATGTGCCAGGTAAATGCCGATGCCGCACAGAAGATGCAGGCGCTCGGCCGTGCTTCCGCGCAGGAGGTCCTGACGGCGCAGAAGGCGCTGCAACAGGCCAATTCCAGCGCCCAGCAGGCAGAAAACGGGGCATTGCAGCTCAAACAGAATATTTTAATGCTACTTGGATTTGGCGCGGATGCGCCGGTAACCTTTGCGGATGTGCCGGTTCCGGATGCGTCCCGGATCGCGGCAATGGATCTGGGTACCGATACACAGGCGGCAGTCAGTGCGAATTATGATCTGATGTCGGTACGTGCAAATAAGGCAACGGGTTCTTCCAACCGTACGGTCAAAAAAAGAAACGTTGCTTATACCGAGGATTCGGTGGCGATCACAATCCAGAACCTCTATGCGGCGGTAGTATCCAAGAAGCAGGCGTATGACAGTGCAGCAGCCGGATATCAGGCGGCCGCGCAGAGTTACGAGGCGGCAAAGCGCCAGAACGCACTGGGAATGCTCTCAAGAGCCAATTATTTGGGGCTTGAGTGTTCCTGGCTCAGCAGCGTGGCATCGTATAAGACCGCCGAGCTGGAATATACCAAAGCGGTGGAAAATTATGAGTGGGCAGTTAGAGGCCTGATTGTAAGCAAGTAGTTCGTCAGGAATTTGCCGTATTTAAATGCGAAGCCACGGCAAATTCCGTTACTGGACACGTATGCGTGAACCGTAACGTGAATGGGAACAGAAAGGAAGTAGGAACCGGAAATGAAACATAGAAGAAGGAAAACGGCGCTTCTGAGCGCAGCGGCAGCAGCGGTTCTGGCATTGCAGGGATCATTTGCGGCGCTGGCTGCCAGCCCGCAGTTCGCCTACGATGCGGATACATGGGCGAAGCTTCAGGACAATGTGATGGAATACAGCGAGCTGCCGTATCTGGTACAGGAGTACAACCCGACGTATTTAAACAACCAGACAACCTATCAGGCAGGACGCGATACAAAGAATGCGAAGGAAGTGCAGGATAAGCAGTACAATCAGGCAAATGACCTGTATGACAGCGCGGATAACCTGCGGGATCAGGCAGACCAGATTGAGGATTATCTGGCAGTGCCGGGCATGGCAAGTGCGTATGCCAGCCTGATGTCTGCATCGGTGATGGTCGAGCAGAATGCATTAAAAACGCAGCAGTCGGCCGATTCCTCCTACCGCGACAGCGAGATGGACCGTCTGGACTATATGAACAGCCAGGATGCGGTCGTGGTACAGGTAGAGGCAGCGTTTGCGGCGTATAATCAGGTCAAAAAGACAATTCCGCTGATGGAGAAATCGCTGGAACTGCAGGAACTGACACTGCAGATGACTCAGAAACGCCAGCAGCTCGGTCAGGCGACCCAGATTGATGTGTTAAATGCACAGAAATCGCTGCAGTCGCTTCAATCCACATTGACACAGACGAAAGCGGGGCTTCAGACCCAGCACCAGCAGCTCTGCGTCCAGACCGGCTGGACCTATGACGCGGAACCGGATATCCAGGATCTGCCGCAGGCGGATCTTGGACGGATCGCGGCAATGAACCTGGCGGCGGACACACAGACGGCGCTCCAACAGAACCTGTCCTTACAGTCCAATAAGCGCGGCTATGCCAATATGGCAGAAGGTTCAGCTGATAAGAAAAACATGGACCGCACCATCAAGAACCAGGAGCAGACGATCCGCTCCAGTATGCAGACACTCTACAACGACATCATGCAGAAGCAGACAGCCCTGCAGCTTGCCGATGCGTCTCTGGCAGCAGAGACGCAGGCGATGAATGCGATGCAGAAGAAGCTGGAGCTTGGCATGACGACCCAGATGGAGTACAAGAGCGAGGAAGTCTCCGTACTGGAAAAGCAGATCGATAAGGAGACAGCTAACATGAACCTGCAGCAGGCGATCGAGACGTATGAGTGGGCGCTGAAAGGTTACATGAAGTAGGGACAGAAGTTAAGTTTCTGGCACTTCCTCTGCGCGGGGGTTAACGTGGCGCTGGAGGAGCTGTGTATATCGAAAATGATATAATAAAATATTTATAAAACAAGAGGCAAAAAGCGGCGTTTTCTTTCGAATCGCCGCTTTTTTTGGGGAAAAAATAGGTGCATATTGTATGGATTTAACAAAAAATAGCCACAAACTACAGAATACTACCGATTCGGACTGGAAAATACTGGGTTAATAAAAAAATACTTTTGACAATTAACGCAGCATATGAGAAAATAAAAAAGATACTTTCAGTAAGGAGAGAAAATAAGATATGAACAAATCACAACAAAACAAAATCAAGTGGTATATGCTTTCCTTTATGTGTTTCTCCACCCTCTGGGGATTTGGAAACGTTTTAAATGGTTTCGTATACTTCAATGGAACACAGGTTATCTTCTCCTGGATTCTGATGTTCGCACTGTACTTTGTACCGTACGCACTGATGGTCGGAGAGCTTGGTTCCGCATTTAAGAATTCGGGCGGCGGTGTCAGCTCCTGGATTCATGAGACAACCGGCGCGAAGGCTGCATACTACGCAGGTTGGACCTACTGGGCTTGCCATGTCACCTACATCGCATCGAAGGGATCCGGCGGTCTGAAAGCGCTGAGTTGGATGATTTTCCAGAACGCAGAGAAGTATGCGTCCTTTAACACGAAAGCGGTTCAGTTAGTTACCTTTGCGGTACTGCTGTTCTTCTGCTGGGTTGCAAGCCGCGGCTTAAACCCGTTAAAGAAACTGGCTACCCTGGCGGGAACCAGTATGTTTGTCATGAGTATCCTGTACATTCTGCTGATGTTTGCTGCACCGGTCATCAATCCGAACGGTGGTTACCTGTCGGTGGATTTCAGCTTGAAAAACCTGATTCCGCATTTTGATTGGAAGTATTTCAGCAGCTTGTCCATCCTTGTATTTGCAGTCGGCGGCTGTGAGAAGATCTCCCCATATGTAAACAAGGTAGAGGATCCGTCCAAGGGATTCCCGAAGAGTATGATTTTTGCAGCGATCATGGTAATCGTCTGCGCGATCTTCGGTACAATCGCGATGGGTATGATGTTCGATGTATCCTTGGTTGAGGCTAATTTTGACTCTTACAATGCGAATGGACAGTACTGGGCATTCCAGAAACTGGGTGAGTATTACGGCGTTGGAAACCTGATTATGATCATTTATGCAGCCTGCAACGCGATCGGCCAGTTCTCGACGCTGGTAGTCAGCATCGATGCACCGCTTCGTATGCTGCTTGACAACGAGGATGCGCGTCAGTTCATCCCGACCAAGCTCTTAAAGAAAAACAAATTTGGCGCTTACGTCAATGGTATCTGGATGGTAGTCATCCTGTCCGGTTCCATCATTCTGGCTCAGGTTTTGGTTCCGAATGCGGATACGGTTCTGCGCCAGCTGACACAGCTTAATTCGGTTACCATGCCGATGCGTTATCTGTGGGTATTCTTTGCGTACTTCATGCTTCGCAAACATTCAGATAAGTTTGAGCGCGAGTATCGTTTTGTGAAGAACAACGGAGTGGCACTGGGCTTTGGCGCATGGTGCTTTATCCTGACCGCAGCCTGCTGCTTATTAGGTATGTACAAACAGGGTGATCTGTACACAACCATGCTGAATGTCATCACACCAGTCGTTCTGGTAGCACTGGGACTGATTTTACCGGCGATTAAGAAGAGAGAAGGGAAGTCTGCATGATGAATGCTGCGAAGGAATTATTGACTTTTATTGAGAACAGCCCGAGTATGTTTCATTCGATTGAGACGATCAAGGGAATGCTGGATGAGGCAGGTTTTACCTATCTGCCGGAGAGAACCCGCTGGGACGTGAAACAGGGAGGAACGTATTACACGATCCGCAACCATTCCAGTATCATTGCGTTCCGCGTCGGAAAGGAACTGGGCGATTACCATTTCCAGATGTGCGCCTCCCACAGTGATTCACCGACTTACAAGATCAAGAATGTACCGGAGTTAAATGGTCCGGGCGAGTATCTGCGTCTCGATGTAGAAGCATACGGCGGCATGATCGACAGCACCTGGTTTGACCGCCCTCTGACTGTCGCAGGCCGTGTGCTGGTAAAGGACGGTCAGGGCGTGAGCGCGAGACTTCTGTACATCGATAAAGATCTGTTCATCATTCCGAACGTAGCGATTCATTTCAACCGTGAGGTGAACAATGGATACAAATACAACCGCCAGGTTGATTTATGCCCGCTGTTTTCTGCCGGAGCGCTGAAAAAGGGCGCGTTTGACGCGATGATCGCAAAAGAGCTTGGCGTGGCCGTGGAAGATATTTTAGGCAAAGATCTCTTCCTTGTAAACCGTCAGCCGGGTACGATCTGGGGTTATGCGGACGAGTTCGTTTCCAGCCCGAAACTGGACGACTTACAGTGCGCTTACGTTTCCCTGAAAGCATTTCTGGCGGCGAAGAATGAGCGCGATGTCAGCGTATATTGCTGCTTCGACAATGAGGAGGTTGGTTCCAATACGAAGCAGGGTGCGATGTCCACCTTCTTACAGGATGTCCTGCACCGCATCAACGGTGCGCTTGGCAAGACGCCGGAGGACTACTATCAGGCAGTTGCCGGTTCTTTCCTCGTAAGCTGTGACAACGCACACGCCGTTCACCCGAACCACGGGGAGAAAACGGATGCGGTCAACTGCTCCTGGATGAACAAAGGTATCGTCATCAAGGAGAGCGCGAACCAGAAATACACCACGGACGCATTCAGCCGTGCGGTATTTACGAATGTCTGCAATGAGGCAGGTGTTCCGGTTCAGGTGTTTGCAAACCGCAGTGATATTTTAGGCGGTTCCACCCTTGGAAACCTTTCCAACACGCAGGTCAGCGTCCATGCCGTCGATATCGGTCTGCCGCAGCTTGCGATGCATTCCTGCTACGAAACGGCAGGTGTGAAGGACGTTGAGTACGCAATCCGCGCACTGACGAAATTCTACCAGACCACTCTTCAGATTGAAGGGGCAGAGCGGGTTTGCTTTGAGTAAATATAGTTAAAAGAACAGCCGCTTCGCGAAGGATGAAATGAATCGCGGGGCGGCTGTTTTTGATAGAATGAAAATGGTTAGAAAACGGAAAAACGGTAAATCCAGCAGCGCTGAAACGTTTTGTTTTGATGTTTAATTCGCGAAAATTATTTCCGCAGCAGCTCCGGCGCCATCTCCTGAAACAGCTTCGCGAGCGCCATCGCCGCCCGCGAGCGGTATTTTCCAGCGGGCCAGGCGAGCGCCAGATCGAGGAAAATACCATCTTTCCCGATCCGCAGATAGCGGAACTCATCCCGCATGATGCGGCAGGAACAGTAGGTAAACGCGAGTCCGACCCCCTCCCGCGCCATCGCCGCAGCAAAGGAGGCGGAGAGGTAGGTGTCGAGTCCCAGCGGTTCCACGCCAGCCTCGCGCAGGGAGCGGCGGCCAGTCCGTCCGAGGACGGTGCTGGGCGGTCCCAGAATATACTCAAATGGTGCGGTGTCCTTTAGGTCAATCCACATCTGTTCCGGCTCCGATTCACATGGCTTCGCAAACGCCATGACCGGGTGGTCGGCGGTGGTGGCGATCATGATCTCATCCCGCATCAGGAAATCCACACCGTGTTTGATCCGAACCGGCGGCGCGGCGATCAGCGCCAGATCTAAAAGCCCCTCTAAAATCTTATTTTCCAGATCAATACTGTCCATCTCACAGATCTCCACATGAACCCGTGGATACAGGGCATGGAATTTTTTCAGGACCGGCGGCAGCAGGTAGGTTCCCCGGTAGGTACTGATGCCGAAGATGACAGTGCCGCCCTTTAAATTTTCAATATCCGAAGCCTCGCTGCGTGCCTCCTGGTACTGCTGTAAAATCTGTCTGGCATGGAAAATAAATGCCTCCCCGGCAGAGGTTGGACGGACCCCGCGGGCAGTACGGACGAAAATCGGCGTCCCCAGATCCTGTTCAAACAGGCGGACCGCCTGGCTTAAGCTCGACTGCGCCATAAACAGTTTTTCAGCCGCGCGGGAGATGCTTCCCTCGTTGGCGACGGTTACGATATAGTCTAGTTCCTTTAAATCCATGAAAATCTCCCTTACGAGGTATCGAAATTTCCGATATCTGGTATAACAAATCTTGCCTTTCTCCTATAACAAAAATAGTATAAGATAAAAACAAGCAAAAATCAATGGCAGAGACTGAAGCAGCGGCTGGAAAATCGAATAGGAATCCGGCGAGGGAACGCAGCTTTGAAAAAGTCTCTGTGGACGATTATAAATAGGAGGAATAAGCAAGATGAAACAGGATTTAATGAAGGGTGTTATCGACATGCACGTTCACACGAATCCGGATCTGCGTCTGCGGGCGTATGATGATTTCGAACTGATGGAGGCGGCGATCCGGGTTGGGGCACGCGCTATCGTCATCAAGACGCATCAGGGAACCACGATGGATCGGGCGTATCTGTGCAACCGCCACAACGAAATTGTACACGGGGAAACGAACAATTTTACGATGTTTGGCAGTATTACCTTAAATAAGGTAGTCGGCGGCATCAATCCGAAGGCAGTCGATGTGGCGCTTCGTCTGGGTGCTAAGGTAGTATGGCTTCCGACCCAGTCGGCAAAAAACCATATGCAGAAGATGAATCAGGATCTGAGCCAGTGCGTGGAAGTGGTGAAAGATGGTAAAATTGTACCGGAGCTGCGTTCAGTGTTGGAGCTGATTCGTGACCACAACGCTGTACTGGGAACCGCACATATTGCACCGGAGGAGATTTTCACTGTTGTGGAAGCTGCCCGGGATATGGGAGTAAAAAACATCGTTGTAACCCATCCGGAATGGTGGATTGTAGGCATGAGCCATGAGGATCAGCTTCGTCTGGTAAAGGATTATGACGTTATCTTAGAGCGCTGCTATGCACAGAACATGGGTGGCGGAAAGTACAAGAGCAATCTGGCAGATAACCTGGAGCTTATCAAAGAGGTTGGCTATAAAAATGTCATGGTTGATACCGATGGCGGTCAGACAGAAAATCCGCATTGGGAGCTGGCACTGGCGGAATATATGCAGTATCTGGTAGATCATGGAATTCCGGAGGAGCAGGTGTACCATATGACACACACTATTCCGGCAAAACTGTTGGGCATCGAAGAATAGGGGGACGCATCACATGTTAAGTGCAGTTTTGGTGGCATCCATTGCGGTTGCCGTTATATTGGGATATAAAACGAAAATCAATACGGGATTTTTCTGTATTGCCTTTGCATATTTGATTGGTTGTTTTGGCATGGGATTAAAAACAAAAGAACTGATTGGCTTCTGGCCGGTCAGCACCATGTTCGTCATCCTGTCAGTATCACTGTTTTACAACTTTGCAGCTGTGAATGGAACCCTTGAAAAAATGTCGGCCAGTCTTCTCTATATGTGCCGTAAATTTCCGGGTATGCTTCCCTTTGCATTATTTTTTGTAGCAGTTGTACTTTCTGTTATGGGTGCTGCATACTTTACCGTTCTGGCATTCCTGGCACCGATTACCATCCTTATCTGTGAGGAAGCAAAGATGGACAAGCTGACTGGTGCGGTGGCGATCAACTGCGGTGCACTGGCAGGCGGAAACTTCCCCACAGCTTCGCTGGGCGTCGTATTCCGCGGTCTGATTGATACTGCTTATGAAGCAGAACCGGCATTTGAAGCAACGAATTCCTTTGTAGATGAAATGAAAATTTTTGGTTTCGCGATTGTATTTTCCCTGATTCTGATTGCAATTTTCCGCTTCGGTTTCAAGAGCAACCGCGGTATCGGAAAAGGCGTAACGTTCAATCGCCCGGAGCCGTTTGACAAGAAGCAGAAAACAACCCTGCATTTAATGATTCTGATGATGGTAATTGTCCTGGTATTCCCGCTCTTAAAGATGGCAGTTCCTGGTAATGAACTGATTGGAAAAATTGCTGGAAAGGTTGATGTAGGACTGGTGGCATTCTGCTTTACCATCATTGCACTGCTCTTTGACCTGGCACCGCAGAAGGAAGTGATTGCACGTGTTCCGTGGAACACCATCCTCATGATTGCCGGAGCCGGTATGCTTATCGCCGTTGCAGTTCAGGCCGGTACCATTGATGCATTATCCGCATGGATTGGCTCTAACGTTCCGACAGCCCTGATTCCGCTGGCATTCAGCTTTGTAGGTGCATTTATGAGTTTCTTCAGCTCTACAACAGGTGTTGTAGCACCGGCCCTGTTCCCGCTGATTCCGGGACTTGCGGCAGCAACCGGATTAAATCCGGCAGCACTCTTTGCCTGCACGATTCTTGGTGCACAGAGCAGTGCGATCAGCCCGTTCTCATCCGGCGGCAGCCTGATTCTTGGTTCCTGCGGAAACGAGGAAGACCGAAATCACTTATTCAACCGTCTTCTCTTTGTAGCAGTACCTATCAGCGTTATCTGCTGTGCGGTATATAACCTGATTGTAGCAGTTGTTCTGTAAGGGAAATTTGATTAAGAAGTTGTTTGTTCGAAAAGCTGTCAGCCTGTTCTGGCAGCTTTCGATGAAATATGAAGATTGGAAGTAACTGTTCAGTAGGTCTGCGCATTTACTGCGCGTGACTGTGAAGGTACTGAACAGTTACGATTTGGAAAATCAAGAAGGAGGATAAAGAAATGAGTCATAAAATTACAGTATTTCGCGGCGATGGTATCGGACCGGAGCTGGTTGATAATGTATTAAAAATCTTAAAAGCGGCAGATGCTCAGCTGGAATATGAAATTTTCAATGTTGGTGAGGATGAGTGGAAACGCAATGGTGCCTTGATTCCGGAGGAAGCATATGCTTCCTTCGAGCGCACCAAAGTACTCTTAAAATCCCCGATTACGACTCCGGTTGGAAAGGGCTTCCGCTCTTTGAATGTAACACTCCGCGGACAGTATGACCTGTATGCCAATATCCGCCCGGTTAAGTCCAACGCAGCAGTGAAAACGCCATTTAAGAATGTGGATATCGTGATTTTCCGCGAGAATACAGAAGGACTTTATGTCGGTGTGGAGGAGCAGGTAAATCCGGATACGGTTCATGCAATTAAGATTGTCACAAGACAGGCCAGCGAGCGCATTATCCGCGATGCATTTGAGTATGCGAAAAAGAACGGACGGAAGAAAGTAACCTGTATTCATAAGGCAAATATCTTGAAAATGTCCGATGGCATGTTCCTTTCCATCTTTAAGGAGATCGCAAAGGAATATCCGGAGATTGAAGGCGATGATAAAATCATCGACAATACCTGCATGCAGCTTGTTATGAACCCGAATCAGTTTGACGTTATGGTAATGCAGAACCTGTACGGAGATATTCTTTCTGACCTGTGCAGTGGTCTGATCGGTGGACTGGGACTCGTTCCATCCAGCAATATCGGTTCTGACTATGCGATGTTCGAGGCCGTACACGGCAGCGCACCGGATATTGCAGGTAAGCACCTGGCAAACCCGACCGCATTCCTGTGGTCTGCCTGCATGATGTTAGAGTATCTCGGTGAAAATGAGACAGCCGGACGCATCCGCAAGGCAGTCGATGAGGTACTGGCAGAAGGCAAGCACCTGACAAGAGATCTGCATGGAACTGCAACCACCGAGGAATATGTGGACGCAGTGATTGCGAGACTGTAAGAATTTAATAAGTGAAGATGTAAGAAGGGGCTGTTGCACAAACCGTGCAGCAGCTCCTTTTGGCTATAAAATAGGGTTATCGGCCAGCATATTTGTAAATGCGACAGACGCCCTATTTGTGTATAAAAACAGATGCCAGCATTATTTACCTATCCCCTTTACCATACACCGTTTCTTGAAGAAAGAAATTCCATAACAGAAAATTTCATCATAATTTCCCTCAAATTCTTTTGCATACATGCGTTCATCGATCTGGCGCAGGGCATTGTCACAGTCATCGCTGAGTTTTTTCAATGTTTTCGAATATTTCGCCTCAAAAATCGCCATTCGTCCACCGTGCAGATCATATACAATCACATCGCTTCGTCCTTCACCGTGTTCACGGTTTGATTCTACGACATATCCGGCTCCGGCAAAAATTCCGGCTAAAAAGGCGTGATAAAAATCTTCTTTATAATCATGGTAGCTGATTGTCATACGCAGCAGGGCATTCATCTCCTGTGTGAGCAGGTCGGTGTTGCCGTGCCATACAGCACAAAATAATTGTTCCCGATTCCAGGTTTGGGCGCTGTCGTTAAACCATTTTAGAATGGTACTTTCGAAGATTTCCCGGATTTCGGCATTCGGAATCATCAGGGCAGTTAAACCATCAGGAAGATTATCGATGCGAGCCTGTGTCAGGTAGCCGGTGAGATACAGGATACTCCACAGATTATCTTCGGAGGAATGGAGGTAATCATATGTCAGATTTTCCTCCACATGCTGGAGAATATAACCGCCAGACAAAAGAGTCTCCAGTTTCATTGTGATATTGCTTCCGGCATAGTCGATGAAAGAACGGATGATTGCATTATCACTGGTATTCTTCCAGTAGCCGATGGGTTTAGCCTGTGGCTTTTTCTGGCAGTCGAGGAGGTAATTCATCACATCCCATGGACAATAGACATCCGAAGCACCGAAGTGATAACCGTCGTACCAGTCTTTGATTTGAGATGCTCGTTCAATCATGCCGGCATCTGAAAGAAGTTTCTTCATATCGACCTGGGTAAATCCAAAATATTCATCCAGTGACGAAGATGAGATTGTATCAGAAACAAAGTTGTTGGTTCCTGTAAAGATACTTTCCTTTGCGATTTTCAGACAGCCGGTAATGGTGGCAAAACGCAGGGTACTGTTATCTTTCAGTGCTGTACTCATGAGAGATTTCATCAGTTCCAGCATCTGGGGATAATAACCATTTGCGCTGGCTTTGGCAAGCGGTACATCATATTCATCCAGAAGCAGAATGACGGGCTTCTGGAAATGTGCCTGCATCATACGCATCAAGAGCAGAATGCTGGTTTTTAACATAGTATCCGTCGGTTTTCCATCGACAATATCGGCAAGCTGTATAAACTCTTTCCGATCATTTTCATTAACCGAAGGGCTGTCTGCCAGATAGCTGTGTTCATTGCAGAGACGGGCAATCTGGGAGCGGAGCATATCCCTGGCAGAAGCATAATCCAGTCCGTCTACATCCTTAAAGGTCAGAAAGAGCGTTGGAAATTGATTCATCCATGCCTGGCATAGATCTGGACGAGATTCGATTTGAAGTCCGGTAAAAAGATTCTGGCTTTTTTTTCGAATATCAAAAAAATTGGCAAGCATACTCATCGCCAGTGTTTTTCCAAAACGACGCGGGCGGGTAATCAGGGTGACTTCCGAGTTATTCGTCAGAAGATCAGCGATCAGCCCGCTTTTGTCAATATAATAATAGCCGTTTTCGCGCAGCTTTTTAAAATCAGAAATACCAACAGGGATTTTTAAGGGTGTCATCGACGATGCTCCTTTCGGAAGATACGGAATTGTTACGAATAACTTTATCATATCATGGGGGGAGGTGGTTGGCAAGATTTTAAAAGAAAGCGGGATGCGCCCATATCCGGAAGAGGTGTATAGGTTTGGAAAATAACTACTGACCCATCTGCTTCTCCCCCAGCTCCTCCGGCAGTGCCTCAAAGAAAATATCCTTCCAGGCACGTTTCAGCTGTTTTTCATGAACTACATAGGGCTGCACTCCAATATATTTAGGAACGTTATCACTGACCAGGGATTTGGCGACTGCAAGAGCGGCCGCTTTTCCCTGGTCATATGGTCTCTGGGTGCTGAGTCCTTTTACAAATCCTTGATTCATTTCTTCTGCAATCTCAAAATCCAGATCTGTGGTAAAGACAGCAATATCTGTCCGGTTCAAAGCTTTTAGGGCCTTGATGGCGAGCAGGGCGGGGCGGTCCCAGCTCACATAGAGCGCCTGAATATCCGGGTGCTCGTTTATCATCTCATAGCATACCTTGTAGGCATTTTCAATTTGAATAAATCCCTTTCTGGCAGTGATTTCAATGTCGGGATAGGATTCCCTTAATATTTTTTCGGCACAGTTATCACGCTCGGTAGTGCCATAAAACATGGCACCGTGGATGATGAAGCCGACTTTGGCGTGCGGTTTTTCTTTCAGATATTCACCGATCATGCGCCCTGTATTGGTGCCATTTTCCCGCTCATTGACGGAGATACAGGAGACGTAATTGTTCCGGCTGAAATTCTGCGGGACATTGCTTAAAAAGACCAGCCGCGTCATTTTGGACAATTCCTGAAATGCCGGACCCGTCTGGACATCGTCGGTGGGGATGGCGATGACGGCGTCTGGGTGCTGCATTTTGATGCTTTCGAGCTGCATATTCTGGAGGGCAGGATCAAAATGGGCGTCCATGGTGGAAATAATATCGATTCCGTACTGTTCCAGTTCATCCCGGATGCCTTTCTGATGCAGGGCAGCCCAGGCGGTTCCAGTGTAGTGGAAGGAGATGGCGACGCGGTAATTTCCAGTTCGCAAAAGCTGTTTTTCCTCCTTGGAGAGGCGGATGCTGTCCGGGGAGACGGCGTGTTCACCGAGCGGACCGTTGTCGATGATCCGGGTGGAATCACGCAAAATCAGCTCTACATCTGCATAGCGGGTCAAAGGCGCGCCGGAGAGGTGGTTGATCTCGTCAAAGAGTGCCTGCGAGGCGAGTTCTGCCATCTGGTCGATGTCCCGGTGGATGCAGGATAGCGGTGGGGCGGTCAGCTCGCACCAGAGCATATCGTCAAATCCGATGATGGAAATATCGCGCGGACAGTCTTTTCCCAGCTCCCGCAGCGCCTTGAGAAGAAACATAGTCAGCCGGTTTCCACCGGCGATGATAGCGGTGGGGAGATACCGGGTGATGCTTTTCTGAATATTCAGGCTGATGGTATCACTGGACTGATACAGATTGATCTCCGCGATGCAGGAACTGCTCAGGGTATGGTTGGAGGAGAGAAGCGCCCGCTCATATCCGGCAATCTTGTCCTGTTTGGCGAGGCTGTCTGTTTTTTCTACCAGAAACAGCACATTTTCGTGTCCGCTCTCAAAAAAATAGGAAGTAGCGGAGTGAAATGCTTTGGTGTAATCAAAAAGGATCCGCGGTGTGACATCGTCATCGATGAATCGTTCGACACAGACAAACGGGATACCGGATTCATAGAGAAATGAATAGGCAGCCGGATTACTGCTTACTGGGGAGAGAAAGATGCCGATGGTCTTGGCACTGGAGATTAAGTTTTGCAGGATGCTTTTCTCCTCTTCCGGGCTGTCGTTGGTGACGGCGGTGTAAAACTGATAGCCTTGGCTGGTCGCGTAGGATTGCAGCTGATTGCACAGATCGCAGTAGAGCGCGCTCTTGATATTTGGAAAGACAGCGACAATCTGTGAACTGCGTCCGCTGCGGATTTTACGCACCTTTTTTTTGATTTTTTCAGAATATCCACTTTCTTCAATAATAGCTTCGATTTTATCCACCAGTTCCGGGCTGACATAGCGCGTATGGTTGATAACATGGGAAACGGTGGCGATGGAGACGCCTGCCTTTGCGGCGATTTCTTTGATGGTCATAAAACTCCCCCTTTCTGGTACGGATTTAGTCCGGCTGTTCCTGCGCGGCTGGATTTGAATTTGCCGCAGTTTTGTGTTTCTGTTTTTTGATTATAGCACAAAAATAGGAGCAAAACGATAAGGTAAATATAATTTACGTAAAAAATTAGAAAGAGCGGTAGAAGTGCATAAATATCAATAAAACAGGATGAATATATCGCTGAAATTAGTGCAATATGCCACAAGAGTATTGACGAAAGGGCATGGAATAGAGTAATATCTAGATATCAGACAGGGAGACTCCTTCCAGAGAGAAAATTTTTTACGTAAAAAAGAAAACTATAACAATCCGTTTGAAATGCACTAAACAGTGATGAAGTAAGAGGAGGATCAGATTTATGAAAAAAAGTCTTAGATTTACAGCAGCAGGTCTTTCAGTTTGCATGATGGCAGCAATGCTGGCAGGATGCGGCTCTTCCAGCAGTACCGATACAACAGCGGCAGCCGATGCTTCTGAGGCAGCGGCAGATACGCAGGGGGCTGAGGCAAAGACCAGCGATTTATCGTTTGCATTCTGTACGAATACTTTAAACAATACTTTCCAGAGTTCCATTGATGCAAAGCTCAGCGAGCTGTGCAAGGAAAACGGCATTTCCTATACCTGCCTGGATCCGGATTATGATTTAAACAAGCAGCTCAGCCAGTTATCTGACTGTGCAAACAGCGGTTACGATGCAGTGTTTGTTATCCCGGTTGACTCCGCAGGTATTACCTCCGGACTGGCTGAGATTGCAGATGCGGGTATTCCGATTTTCAACGTAGATACCGCGGTCATCGATGATGATATCGAACAGTTCGTGACACAGTTCGTTGGAACCAACGCATATATGGCAGGCCAGTTAGTGGGCGAGCAGATGACGAAAGATTATCCGGATGGCGCAAAGATTGCAGTTCTGGATTTCCCGTCCAATGAAAGCTGCGTGGATCGTGTCAATGGTTTCCTTGAGGGCCTTGGCGATCAGAAAGATAAATTTGAGATTGTAGCACAGCAGGATGGCGGTGCAGCGCTGGATCAGTCGATGGGACTGGCTGAGGATATCATCACAGCAAACCCGGATCTGGAAGCATTCTTCTGTATCAATGACCCGTCTGCCCTGGGTGCAGCAGCAGCTATCAAGGCAGCAAACAAGACCGGCGAGATCGGTGTATATAGTATCGATGCATCCCCGGATGGAAAACAGGCACTCTTAGACGGTGAGTTCACCGCAGTTGCATGCCAGGTTCCGCTTCAGATTGCAGAATATGCATTTGACGCAGCTGAGAAATATGTAGGCGGCGATACCGCAATCGATGAGAAGAAAGTATATCTGGATTCTCATCTGGTAGAGAAAGAAGAGGCAGAGAAGACTCTGAACGACTGGCAGTAATGAACTGCGAGAAAGCTTAACAGTTACGTGAAATAAAATAAAACATGGAAAATGCGGCGATGGGGTTCATTGCCGCATTTCTAAAAAACGGAGGGTTCTATGGGAAAAACAATTCTGGAAATGATAGATATCAAGAAAAGTTTTTCCGGGATCTATGCATTGTCAGGGATCAATTTTTCCCTGGAAATGGGCGAGGTTCATGCGCTTCTGGGAGAAAATGGAGCGGGTAAATCAACGCTTATCAAGGTCCTTGGAGGAATTTATAAACCGGACAGCGGAACAATCAAGATTAATGGTCAGGAAGTTGAGATAAATGGTGTTTCGGACGCCCAGGAGAAAGGAATCGGAATCATACATCAGGAGATCGTCCTGGTTCCGTATCTGACGGTCGCGCAGAACCTGTTCCTGGGACGGGAAATCAAGACGAAATTCGGCACCGTGGATATGCGGGAGACGAACCGCCGGGCAGGCGAGATGCTGGCAAACCTCGGGGTCAATATCCACCCGGATACGCTGGTAGAATCTTTGACGATCGCCCAGCAGCAGATGGTTGAGATTGTAAAGGCGGTATCCTTCGACGGACGGATCATCGTCATGGACGAGCCGACGTCCTCCCTTTCCAATGACGAGGTAGAACAGTTATTTGGAATCATTGAGAGATTAAAAGCAAAACAGGTAAGCATTATATATATTTCCCACCGTATGGAAGAACTGTTCCGGATCTCGGATCGGGTTACCATCATCCGCGATGGCGCCTATGTGGGAACGAAAAAAACATCGGAGACGAATGCGAACGAGCTGGTAGCCATGATGGTAGGACGGGAGTTAGAGAGCTTCTATGCCAGAGATTACAACGATCTGGGACATGCAGAAACGGCGTTGGAAGTGAAGAATTTAACCTGTGAGGGTGTGTTCTCAGATATCAGCTTCCGGGTAAGAAAGGGAGAGATCCTGGGATTTGCGGGTCTGGTCGGAGCCGGACGAAGCGAGATCATGGAATGTATCTTTGGAGCCAGAAAATACCAGAGCGGAACCATTCTTTTAAATGGAAAGGAAGTCCGCTTCACGACACCGATCCAGGCAATCAAGGCGGGCATCGGACTGGTGCCGGAGGATCGGAAAAAACAGGGACTTGTCCTTGGCAATACGGTCGGTTTTAACCTCACGCTGGCATCGATTGACTCTTATATTAACGGAATTGCCATCAGCGACCGGAAATGTCAGGAAGTGATTGATTATTATAAAGAAAAGCTTCATATCAAAGCAGTGGCAGACCGGGTGGAACTGGTGGAAGCGGGAAGTCTTTCCGGCGGAAACCAGCAGAAGATTGTCCTTGGAAAATGGCTGGCAATCAAGCCGGATGTCCTGATTCTGGACGAGCCGACGAGAGGCGTCGATGTCAATGCGAAGTTTGAGATTTATTCCGTTATTAATGAGCTGGCGAAGGCGGGTATCGCCGTTATCATGGTATCCAGCGAGCTGCCGGAGATCATCAATATGTGCGATAACGTATGTGTCATCAAGGCGGGAAAAATGACGGGAATGCTCGGAAGAGAAGAACTGGATCAGGAGAGAATCATGCAGTATGCAGCAGGAGGCGAAGAGTGATGAACGGAAAGAAAAGTACAGCAGGCAATTCGGTACTCTCGGTATTTACCGGAAATACAGGAATTATTGGAGTGCTGGTTATCTTATGTGTGGTAGTCGCACTGGCAACCGATAAATTTTTGACACCGAGCAATATCATTTCAGTGCTCAGACAGATTTCCATTAATACATACATTGCACTGGGAATGACGTTGATTATTATTCTCGGACACATCGATCTGGCAGTTGGCGCGATCGTAGCGATGAGCGGAACTCTGACCGTAGGATTTGTAGTTAATCAGGGACTTCCGATTGGCGTGGCGATTGCGGCTGGCATCATCATCGGTGTTGTGGCTGGTCTGATTGATGGTATGGTTGTATCGAAATTCCGTGTTCCGGCATTTATCATTACGATGGCAATGATGAATGTCTGCAACGGTATCGCGTATGTATATTCGGGCGGACAGTCCACCCGTATTACGGATAAGTTTTTCATTGCAATCGGAACGGGTTATCTGTTTAACATTATTCCGCTGCCGGTTGTCTATATGGTTATTTTAATTATCGTATTTAGTTTTCTGCTTTCTAAAACAAAATTTGGTACCTATGTCTATGCAATCGGCGGAAACCGTGAGGCGGCGCGTCTCTCTGGTGTTCCGATCAAGAAAGTCGAGATCATCGTGTTTACATTGTCGGGCGCCCTGGCGGCGTTTGCAGGTCTGGTTCTGGCATCGAGAATGTATTCCGGACAGCCGTCCGTCGGAAGTGGCTATGAGATGGATGCGATCGCAGCCTGTGTCCTCGGCGGAACCTCGATGGCAGGCGGACGCGGACGTATCAGCGGCACAGTATTTGGTGCGATGGTAATCGGTATTATTTCCAATGGTCTGAATCTGATCGGTGTCAGCTCCTACTGGCAGCTGATTGTAAAGGGTCTGATCATTGCCTGCGCGGTTGTACTGGATTCCCAGAAGGGCAATCTGGCACTCCTCAGAAAAAAGAAATGATTCCAAGAGCACATTTAGAAAGGCAAGGAGAGAAGAATGGACTTTTTCAGAAAAATGTCATTTGCGGATTCGACCGGTGACGCGATTCCGTTTTATCATGAAGGTAAATATCATATTTTTTCACTGACATCCCCGCCAGGAACCACGGTATATCCGGCGAGACTGCGTACTACATGGAGCCACTCTGTTTCGGAGGATCTGGTGCACTGGGAGGAGCTGCCGACAGCACTGTATCCGGGCGAGGGCGATGAGCCGGATGCGTCCGGCGTGTGGACGGGATCGGTTATCTACGGCGAAGGAAAATATCACGCATTCTATACGGGTTACTGCCTGACGGCAGAATATCAGCAGACGATCTGCCATGCGACGAGCGAGGATGGTATCACCTGGACGAAGGACGCGGCAAACCCGGTTATCACGCCGATGATAGAGTTATATGAAAAGCTGGACTGGCGTGATCCGTATGTATTTTATAATGAGGAAGATAAATACTACTGGATTCTGATCTCGGCGAGACGGCTGGATATGCCGGTGACAAGACGCGGCTGTATCGTCCTGTACCGCTCGAAAGATCTGGTAAACTGGGAGTATTATGGTCCGTTGTATTCGGCAGGCAATACGAATTGTCCGGAATGCAGCGAGATGTACAAGATAGGCGATACCTGGTATCTTTCCTATTCCCGCTTTTCCGAGTTTGTCAACACGATTTACCGCACTTCCAAATCTCCGTTTGGACCGTGGAAAAAGCCGAAGAAAGACGGCATCGGCGGACGCCGCTTCTATGCAGCTAAATCCATGCAGGATGACAACGGGCGCCGTTTCTACTTTGCCTGGGCGCATGACCGTGCAGAAAACAGCGATCGCGGCGAGTGGTACTGGGGCGGCACGTTCTGTATTCCGCATGAGGTCGTTGCAACGGCAGACGGACAGCTGGACGTGAAGCTTCCGGAAGAATATGTAAACTGCTTTAAAGAGAAAGTTGACTGGAAATACCTTCCGGTCATGGGAGAATACAAGCTGTATGGAGATACAACGGTTGAGCTGGATGGATGCGGGACAACCTCGTATGGTTTCCTGGAGCAGCCGGAAGAAAAGTTCCTGTTTACCGGCACGGTGATCCCGAAAGAAGCGAATGATTCCTTCGGAATCCTGTTGAAATCCGACTGGGAGGCAAGCGGCTGCCTGTTCTTAGAGTTTGATGTGGCGATGCAGCGAGTATCCCTTCTGTCCCTGCCGATGGGAGTTGACCCGTTCTGGGAGCAGTCCTGTCAGGCAGTTCCGAAGGCAACCGAACCGGGACCGGATGGCGTTCGGGTGGCTGAGAAGACCTTTGAGATTAAAGATGGACAGGCAATTGATGTAAAGATTTCGGTCGATCATGATATGGTTGAGGTGTTCGTGGGCGAGCAGGTGGCGTTTACCTATCGTATTTTCCGGAAACCGGAGTACGAGCTCGGTCTGCTGGCGCAGGACGCGAAAGTAGAATTTGCAAATATCGCGATTCGGAAGTAAAATTCCTTGTGAGAGACGAACGGATGTGGCTGTCCGCCTGTGAGAGGGCTGGATGGCGGCACCATTGATATAACTTGTAATACGGAGGATGATTCGTATGAGAATAAAAACAGACATCACAGCGCTGGGAGAGCTTCTGATTGATTTTACTCCAGCAGGTGTTTCACAGCAGGGAATGCGTCTGTTTGAGCAGAATCCGGGAGGTGCGCCGGCCAATCTGCTGGCGGCTGCTGCGAAATTTGGAAGGAAGACAGCATTTATTGGCAAGGTGGGTAAGGATATGCACGGCGATTTCCTGAAGGAAACCCTGATCCGGGCAGGTATCAATACGGACAACCTGATTCAGGATGAAAAGTATTTTACCACGCTTGCATTTGTAAGCCTGAAAGAAAACGGGGAGCGCGAATTTGCCTTTGCGAGAAAGCCGGGGGCAGATACGAATCTGTGCATGAAAGAGATCGATCCGGAGATCCTGGAAAATACGAGAGTATTTCATGTCGGTTCCCTGTCGCTGACCGATGATCCATCCCGGACGGCAACCTATGAGGCGATCAATATTGCTAGAAACAGCGGTGCGGTGATTTCCTACGATCCGAACTACCGGGCGGCGCTCTGGAGTGATCCGGAGACCGCACAGCTTCGGATGCAGTCGCTGATTCCCTATGTAGATATGATGAAGATTTCGGATGAAGAAACCTCGCTTCTGACCCCGTATCAGGACCCGGAGGAAGCGATTCAGTATCTGCTCCGTCAGGGGGTGCACCTGGTGGCAGTGACGCTCGGAAGAGATGGCGCCCTGATCGGCAATGAAAATGGAATCGTAAAAGCGGAGGGCTTTTCCTCCCATGCGGTCGATACAACCGGCGCTGGTGATTCCTTCTGGGGAGGTTTTCTCGCCTCCTATCTGCAGGAAGAAACCTCGCCGGAACACCTGACCCGGGCGCAGATGATTCAGTTTGGCAGGGTCGGCAACGCAGTGGCAAGCCTGTGCGTCGAACGCCGCGGCGGAATCTCGGCAATTCCGGAGATGGAGGAGATTGAAGAGAGGCTGAGAGGCTAGAAGAAAAGATAGAGTAAGTAGTTGGTAACTAGCCTCAGATTGGTCATCTGTGAATGACACAAAACCCCAGAGAGCGGCAACTCTCTGGGGTTTTGTTGTGTGACTGTTTGGATATATTAATATTCCTCCACATGCAGCAGATGATGTGCACGATCGGATAACGGAGCTTCAAGATACTCGTCATACAGTGTCTGAACCGCCTTGTTTTCATGGCTGAACCGGATGGCGCTGCGGGCGTCGTAGCCGCGCAGGCACTGGTCGCGGTCTGCGCAGTCCTTCGGCTTATTCTGGAAGGATGGGCGGATCGGCTGGCCGCCGCCGTTGATGCATCCGCCTGGACATGCCATGACTTCAACGAAATCATAGTGGCATTCGCCGCGTTTTATCGCCTGAATGAGGCGTCTGGCCTCTCCTAGGCTGCTGAGAGCTGCACAGTGCAGCTTCACACCCTTGATATCGATCTCCAGTTCCTTAAAGGAGCTGATCTGGCGCAGAACCTTCAGCGGACTCTGTTCGCCGATCTCCGGATTTTCACCGGTTACGGTGTGGTAAGCGGTACGAAGAGCTGCCTCCAGTACGCCGCCGCTGGCACCGAAGATAACACCGGCTCCGGTTGCTTCGCCGAGAGGATCGTCAAAATCGCACTCCGGAAGTCTGGATACATCGATATGATCAGCCTTGATGAGACGGCATATCTCACGGGTGGTCAGAACATAATCAATATCCTGTCCGGTTCCGGCGCTGTCCATGCCCGGAATAGTCAGTTCGCGTTTCTTGGACATACACGGCATGATGGAAACACAGGTGATATTTTCCGGTGCAATGCCTTTTTTCTGTGCAAAATAAGTTTTGATGACAGCACCGAACATCTGCTGCGGGGACTTGGCAGTGGAAAGCTGCGGCAGAAGCTCCGGATACTGGCTCTTTGCAAAGCTGACCCAGCCAGGGCAGCAGGAGGTGAACATTGGCCAGCTGTATTTATCCGGCTGCTGTAAACGGGCTAAAAGCTCGTTGCTTTCCTCCATGATGGTCAGATCGGCTGCAAAGTCAACATCGAATACATAGTCAAATCCAACGGATTTTAAGGTGGATACGAAACGTCTGTCAGTGGCAAATTCCGGGGAAAGACCAAATTCTTCACCCCATGCGGCACGGACAGCCGGAGCGACAACCGCTACGGTTACCTTGTCATCATTTGCAAGTTCACCGTGGATACCATTGATGGCTTCCACATCATCCCGCTCCTGGAGAGCGGCCGTCGGGCAGTGGGTAACGCACTGTCCGCAGAGAGAACAGTCGGATTCTTTGATTTCCAGATTGTGGGAAACATCGACGGTTGTATGGGAACCGGTTCCGGACACATCCCAGATATTTAAGGTCTGGATCTTGTCGCAGATCTGGACGCAGCGCATGCATTTGATACATTTTCCCGCATCGCGGATCAGTGGAAAAGTAGAAGTCCAGATCATTTCCGGATATTCGTTTTTATAACGGTCAACAGTCAGGTTCAGATCACTTGCCACCTGTTTTAATTCACAGTTGGAACTGCGCACACAGGTGGGACAGTTGGTGTGATGCTGGGAAAGAAGCAGTTCCACGTTGATCTTGCGGGCTTCGCGGACCCGCGGGGAGTTTGTGAGAATCTCCATACCTTCCTGAACCTGGTTGTTGCAGGAGGTAACGAGATGGTGGATTCCCTTCACTTCTACAACGCAGACACGGCAGGCACCGATCTCGTTGATATCTTTCAGATAGCAAAGATAAGGAACGTGAAAACCGTTGTCGCGGCAGGCGTCCAGAATCCGGGTTCCGGCAGGAACCTGCAGCGGTATATTATTAATTTTGATGGATACAAGATTCGTATTTACCATGATGTGGTCCGCCCTCCTTTGAAGTTTCCATAACCGAAGTGATCACAGCGCAGGCAGCGTCTGGCTTCCTGGCCAGCCTCCTTGAGGCTCATGCCGCATTCGGTAAGTGTAAAGTCACATTTGCGTTCTCCGGCAGGACGCTCTGTCAGGTTGACACGTCCGCAAGGAGTACGGTCGGAGAGATCCGGTTCCGGAATCTTCACATCGCAGGTAATCTCGTGGTTGTAGCCGAGATACTGGTCGATGTTGGCTGCGGCTACCTTGCCGGCAGCGATTGCACGGATCACGGTTGCCGGTCCGGTTGCACAGTCGCCTCCGGCGAAAATACCCGGCATATTCTGAATGGAGGTCCATCCGGTTGCCTGGATGATGCCCCATTTTGCGTCGATACCCTGTTCTACGAAGTAACGGCTTTCGATGCCCTGCCCCACAGCTGCGATGACGATATCACATTCAACCGGGATAGAGTCGGTGCCGATAGCCTTCGGTGAAGGACGTCCGCCGCGGATTTCTCCCGGCATCTGCTGGCTTACCCAGAGAGCTTTTACCTGGCCGTCCTCGTCTGCTTCAATCCGCTCCGGTGCGTAAAGTTCCATGATCTCTACGCCTTCAGCCATGGCACTTTCAACCTCTTCCGGAAGAGCTGTCATATCAGCTTTGCGGCGTCTGTAGGCAACTGCCACCTTGTCTGCACCCAGGCGGACAGAAGAACGGGCTACGTCCATGGCTACGTTGCCGCCGCCGATGACACAGACCTTCTTTCCGGTAAGATCCGGATATTTGCCGTCGCCGATAGCACGGAGGAATTCGACAGCGGAGATAACACCGCCGGCATCTTCTCCCTCAATACCAATCTTTTTATCACTATGAGCGCCGATGGCGATGTAGATAGCATCATATTCTTTGCGGAGTTCATCCAGAGACAGCTGTCCTGGATCGTTTCCGACCGAAGTTTCAAGACGGACTTCCACACCGGTTTCCAGAATGACATTGATATCATCCTGCAGGCGCTCTCGTGGCAGGCGGTAGCTTGGAATTCCGTACAGCAGCATGCCGCCGAGTTTCTTGCGTTTTTCAAATACAGTGGTCTGATGTCCCATCAGCTGCAGATAATAAGCAGCGCTCAGGCCGCTGGGGCCGCCGCCGATGATCGCGATGCGCTTGCCGGTGGAGGTTGGACAGACCGGTGCCGGTACATATCCTGCCATATCCACAGCTACACGCTTGATACCGCGGATATTGATAGAATTATCCAGCATGTTGCGGCGGCAGCGGGACTCACATGGATGTTCGCATACCAGCGCACAGGCGGTTGGGAATGGGTTATCCTTGCGGATCAGGCGGACTGCATCGGCATAGCGTCCTTCACCGGTCAGGGCGATGTAACCCGGAATATCAACTCCGGCCGGGCACAGAGCTACACAGGGAACCGGCTGATCAAGATTACTGCGGCAGCGGTTGTGTAAGATATGTTCCATAAAATCCTCTTTGAAGCCGTCCAGTCCTTTTAAAACCATCTGGGCAGCGGTATAGCCGATGGCACAGTCAGCCGTGCTTTCGATGACACGGGCTGTTTCCTCCAGCATGGTTAAATGCTTCATGGTTCCTTTTCCGTTCAGGATGTCCTCCAGAAGATTGGAGAGCTGCGCGAGACCGATTCGGCAGGGAACGCATTTGCCGCAGGTCTGTGCATGGCACATTTTTAAAAATGCAGCGGTCAGGTCGACAGGACAAAGACCTGGCGGGCTGGCGATGATGCGCCGTTCCAGATCTTTGTAAAGCCCTTCTACGACATTCTGAGCCTCGCTGTTAGTAGGTATAACGAGTCTGCTCATAAGGTATAAACTCCTTTCATAAATGTGAAATAAAATGCGTTATATTTTTCGATGCAATTATGTGTTTACTATAACATAAAACGAGCGAAAAATACAAGATATTTATTGCAAAATATCTAAAAAAAGAAATGAAAGTGAGGTAAAAACAGATAAAATAGATAAGAAAGATAGGTATAAAGTGTGAAAAAATGTTGAATATATAGCTGCGGTAATTTCATGACAATTAAAAAGTGATGAAATTGTGGATTGCCTACAATTAAAATATCATATTTATGAAAATCACAACCATATATATGAAAATAATGGGGCGAAAATTCTATGATATTTTTGACTTTGCAGACGTTCAGTAAAAAACGGCAGGAGCCGTCAAGCTGCGCTCCTGCCGTTGGGTCCGCCCTGACTGTTTTTGTTCAGTCCGCAGGCGTGTTCAAATTCGCGAAGTTTCTGTTCTGCCTCGGGGGTCAGATGGTTCGGGACATCGATCTGGACCGTCACGTACTGATTGCCATGGATGGACGGATTCTTCATGGAAACAACGCCTTTTCCCTTTAATTTAATCTTGGTTCCCGACTGCGTCCCGGCTGCGATCTTGCACAGGACATTGCCGTACAGGGTGGAAACCAGCGCCTCACCGCCGAAGACTGCGGTGGTAAACGGAATGCGGACGGTCGAGTAAACATCCATCTCCTTGCGCTCCCATCCCGGTTTTTCTGCCACGGTAATGTTAAGGAGCAGATCACCGGCCTCACCGCCACCGGTTCCCGGCATGCCTTTTCCTTTCAGACGGATAGATTTACCGGTATCGATGCCCGCTGGGATGTGAACCTGTAAAGACTGGCGCTTGCCAGTCTGTGGGTTCTGCAGAGTGATGAGCTTCTCGCAGCCGGATACGGCTTCATCAAAGCTTATGGTTACATCGGACGTGAGGTCAGAACCTTTCTCACGGAAATCGGCGCTGTGAAAGCCCTGACTGCCGCCGAAGCCGCCAAAGCCAGACCCGCCGCCAAAATGAGCGCTAGAACCGCCAAAACTGGAACCACCGGTAAAATGAGTCCCAGAGCCGCCAAACCCGGAACCGCCCGTGAAATGTCGGCTGCGGGAACTGCCGCCCGAACTCTTGCCGTGGAACATGCCGCCAAACATATCTCCAAAAATGTCACCCATATCGTCCATGTCATCCCCGGTAAAATGGTATTCTGCATAACCGCCCGGACCGCTCTGATAGTGCCAGGAACCGCCCTGACCGGTACCGCCAAAGCCGGAGCCAAATGGACCATTTCCAGAAGCGCCGGCACCGCCAGCTCCGCCGTATGCGGCGCTGTTCGGGTCAAATGCGGCGTGACCGAAGCGATCGTAGAGTTTCTTTTTTTCTGGATCACTTAAGATCGAATAGGCTTCGTTGACATCCTTAAACATCTGCTCTGCCTGGGGATTACCGGCATTGGAATCCGGGTGATACTTTTTGGCAAGTTTCCGGAATGCCTTTTTGATCGTCTCCGCACTGGCGTCCCGCTTTATCCCCAGTATGTCATAATAGTCTCTTTTCTCTGCCATCGATTATCACCTCCGTAGATGCAGTGATTTAAGTTTCAATTATTTAGGTTATGATAAAAGATTGGGTATGATAGAAGCTGCCGCATCCCTGCGACAGCTTCTGAACCTATCTGGCTGCTGGCAACACAATGTGTGAGCCGCAGCTGCCTATCTGATTATTAACCTTCGATGGAAACGAAATGCTTCTCTTCAACCGCTTTCTTTTCCAGCTCTTTCGGGAAGGTCAGGGTCAGAGTGCCATTTTCAAATTTGGCATGGATATCCTTTTCCTCCAAGTTCTCGCCGACGTAGAAGCTTCTGCTTACATTGCCGCTGTAGCGTTCCTGACGGATATATTTAACGGTTTTCTGCTCGGCTTTAGCGTCCTTCTTGGAAGCATCTGCTTCTGCGGTCGTTGCATCTTTCTGATTCTCCTCCGGCATATCTTTCGATGTAACTTCTTTCGAACCGCTGACGGTCAGATAGCCATCTTTCAGCTCAATCTGAAGTTCGTCTTTCTTAAATCCCGGCAGGTCGATGGAAACTTCATAATCCTTATCGGTTTCCTTGACATCCGTCTTCATCAGCTGGGAAGAGGAAGCGCCATACAGTCTCTGGTTAAAGCTCGGGAAGGAAAAATCCATCCAGTTATCAAAGTTATCAAATACACTATTATTAAAAATACTCGGCATATACATAAGTCATCTCTCCTTTTAGTTATCTGTAAATGTCTTTGTAGTTATCATCTATGTAAAAACATTGGGAGGAAAAGGGGAACTCATTCATTTCCTTGTCCTTTCCTTTGTTCTAGCTGTAATATAACACACATAATTAGCACTGTCAAGAGGTGAGTGCTAATTTTCTGTGAAGTTTTTGTGAACAACGCAATTATTCACGGGCAGGCACTTTTGGAACCGAAAGTACCGTAATGATAACAGGCAGACACCTTCGCTCTGAAAGTGCCTGCCTGTTACGGAGCAGTTCCTATGTTTTTATATGATTTCTTCCACTGGCGGGTGCTGCTGTTTCCGGGTCCAGTAGATATAATATCCGATATTTAGTACAATGCCGACGATCGTAGAAACGGGGGCTGCGAGACCGATCTTGGTCAGGCTGGCGTCCGGCTGGATACTCATGAAATACGCTAGCGGGAGGCGCACCAGAAGCGTCTGGATGAGTCCCTGTGTCATAACCCAGAGTGTCTGGTTATTTCCGTTGAAATATCCGATCATGCTGAACAGAACCGCGGTCACGATGGACTCAAGTGCGAATCCTTTCAGGTAATCATAGCTGTTCTGGATGACCGCCGCATCCGTCGAGAAGAAGCCGGACAGGATATCGCCCTTTAGGAGAACCAGGGTAAAGACGATACAGCCGACGCACAGACCGACGCCGATTCCCGTAAAAAGGGTGTGCTTGGCACGCTTGACTTTCCCTGCCCCTACGTTTTGGGAGACGAAGGAAGCCATCGACTGCATCAGGGCGCTCGGGACGAGCATGGCGAAATTGACGATCTTGCAGGCTACACCGTAACCGGAGGATGCCTCCAGTCCCAGGCGGTTGACGAACGCGCACAGGGCTAAGAAGGAAAGCTGGGTTAAAAATTCCTGGAGCGCGAGCGGCAGCCCGATGGAAAGAAATTTCGGGCACTGGGTGTTGAACCGGAAATCATGCCGGGTGATCGTAAATGGCAGTGTTTTCTTAATTAAAAGAAGAATCGCAAATACGACGCTGAGCGCCTGCGCGGAGATGGTCGCGATGGCGGCGCCGACGGCGTCCATATGAAGACCAGCTACCAGTGCGAGGTCGCCGATCACATTGACGATGCAGGCAACCAGGACAAAGAGAAGCGGCGACTGGCTGTCACCGAGCCCGCGGAAGATGGCGGACAGCAGGTTGTAGGCGACGATGAAGAAAATGCCGCCTCCGCAGATGCGGATGTAGCTGGCGGTCAGATCCACCGCCTCCTCGGGCGCCTGCATGAGAATGGCGATCGGGCGGGCAAAAAAGACCATGACGACGAATAAAACGGCGGAAATGAGCGTAAACACGATCGAAGCTCCGCCGACAACCGCGCCGATCTGCTGCGGTTTCTTTTCACCGAGATAGCGGGCGATCAAAACCGTGATACCCATAGCGAACTGGATTACGACGAAGGTGACGAGGTTTAAGACCTGGCTGCCGGTGGAGACAGCGGAAAGGCCGGAAGTCGAACCGAACCGTCCAACCACCAGCAGATCGACCGCGCCGTATGCCGCCTGCAGAATCAGTGCGCCGAGTACCGGAATCATGAAGGCAATCAGTTTTTTCAGAATACTGCCTTGTGTAAAATCAGCTTTATCATTGTTCATGGGAATCCCTCTGTTTGCACATAATCTGATAAAATGTCTCCATCGTCTGAACCATCTGGCGGGCATCTTCCTCAGAGATGATATCTAAAGATGGGGCGAGCGCGCTGAAATATTCGGCGTCATACGTCTGTGAGAGCGCCCTGCCCGCTTCGGTGATGGAAATGTAGGTGATGCGTCTGTCGTCCGGCGAGGTTTTCTTTTGCAGATAACCACCCGTCTCCATCTCCTTGACGGTCCGGGTCACGCCGGGGCGCGGCAGGTTCAGCGCATCGCTGATGTCCGATATTTTCACGTGGACGCCGTTTCGTTCCAGCGACTGGATGACATCCAGATATTGAATATAGGAGGAAGTGACTCCCTTCGGCAGCGGCGGAAGCATATCCCGGATCCGCTTGCCCTGATAACAGGCGTCCAACATCCGCTTGATTGTTTCGATGGTCATATAGAAAGTCTCCTTATCAAATAGTTGCTTGCGATAATTACCATAGATAATTATATAGGGAAATGAGAAGTTGTCAAGAAAAAAATACCGCCAGCTCCCGGGATGGGCGCTGACGGCGCGTGTTGTTATAATGTAAGGGCAGTTGTGTTGCTGTTTGTATGTAGGTGGGCAGCAACACAGAATGCAGCGGCGTGGCATTTTATGAAGTATGAAAAATTTCCATAGCCGCAATGTGTTTGGATAGTACGTTCACTTTCCATGGTATTTACCATAAATAATAGTAATTACTTTACTTCAACTAATTCGATCTTGAAGTTCAGCTCCTTACCAGCCATCTCATGATTGGCGTCAAACGTGATATTTACCTCATCCTTTGCGATAACCTTTACCGGGAACGGCTGTCCCATCTGGTTGGTTAAGTAAACCTGCTGACCTACCTGCAGTTCCTCGGAACCCGGCAGTTTGGCAATCTCAAGCTCCAGAATTGCGTTCGGATCCGGCATGCCGTAAGCTTCCTCCGGCATCAGGTGGATCTCCTTTACCTCGCCGACTTCCATATCAGCGACAGCGGCATCGAAGCCCTTGATCATCTGACCGGCGCCGCAGACGAACTCCAGCGGTTCGCCGCGATCGTAGGAAGAATCGAACTGTGTGCCATCGTTAAAAGTACCTCTGTAATGTGTGCGGCAGGTTTTGCCGACGTTGCGTCCTGTGATTTCAGACATTTTAAAATCCTCCAAATGATATTGATATGCGGTAATGGACAATTTTCCTCAAACGGACAATTTCCAGTGATTTCAGATGCATATTTATCAGTATACTAGAAAACAAGGCGAATGGGAAGAGAAATGTTGTCTCTCCGGTACCGATATTGTCAGTTTTTGCAACGAGGATGGGGCAAGCTGGAAGCAGAGAAGATCAGTTCTCCCATCGAATCTGCTCCCCCTGCACCAGCGGAAACCGCGAAAGCGTCTCCCCGTCCAGGTTCTCCCGGTTCATATCCACTGCCGTGATCTGATGGTTTTCATATGTCGTGTAGTAGTAAATCCCCTTATCCGCATTGCAGCAGGAGGTGTAGAGTGTGATTTCATATTTTTCATCGGAGACCTCGCAGCATCCGCGCTGCTGGTCAACCGAACCTAGGATATGGAAAAACTGGCTGACACTTTCTAGTTCGGATGCGCCGGAGCGGGCATTTGATTTTGTAAAAGCGACCCGTGCAAACCGGGAAGCGGAGGAGAGGTCTCCCGGAAGTCCGAGAGCGCCCATGCCGCGGCTGTAGGTTGTAAGCGGCAGATCGGCAGAAAATGTATTCTGCGGCTGCTTCGGGGACAGGTTCATGTAATTGTTGAGGGAGAACAGCTGCTGCGGGAACGGCGGATTGTTTGTCAGGACACCCACCGGATTGTCGTAGATATGCAGTCCGTCCGCCATCGGCTCGATGACGATGCATTCATTTTTATCGGCAAGAATCCAGTGAAGCTGCGCCGGGGCAAACTGCTCGTTGAATGGGGTGTCGGTCAGTACCATTTGGGCGAGGCGGATGCGAGCCTCTTTCACGGACGCGCACTGGCTGAGAATCCAGGGGATGAACTCAAACTGTGCGATGTTGTCATGATCCTCCTGCGGTTTCTGGTAGGAGGCATTGCCGACGAAATTTAGTCCCGCCATGCAAAGCCCCTTCTCATTAAAAGCATCATAATAAAGCGGATAATCCCCTGCCACATGTGCCATGCCGATGATGGCATAGTGGGTCGAAACCGCGCTTGCGTGGCGGAAAGTAAGTGGATAGTTGCGAGGTGTGACGGTTACTTCGTCCCCGTAAGAAAATTCATAATCTAAGGTTCTGCCGAAGTAGAAATCGGCGGTTTTGTAGGTTGCGGCTGTACACATGGTCATTTCTCCTTTTTCTGTTTCAAAGTGTGTGGGTCAGATGGTGTTTATCAATGTTCTATTTATTTGTTGTATGCTTTATACTCAACTGCATCATTGTAAAAGTGGAAATGAATCTTGCTGTTTTTAGTATATTTAGTATATCAAATTTTTGAGAAAAATATAGAGGAAAAGCGGATATGGAAATAGAAAGAGATTGGTCAGATCATTTTAGGACTTAAAGTGAAAGGTAAAATCAATCTGCTTCACAAATGTATTGTCTGGGTATATAATAAGGGGCATAAACAAATAGAAATGATAGGCAAATAAATTTTTTTACAGGAGGACTCACCCATGGCTGATCCAGATAGAATCCAGATAAACGTAGCCCGCATCCGCGCTGAATTTGATGAGCTGGCGCGGATCGACTCAGAAAGTTTCGGGGAACGCGAGATGGCGGAGCGCTTGAAGGAAAAGCTCGCAGAGCTGGGAATCCAGGCAAAGGAAGATGACACAGCCGAGAAAATAGGAGGCAATGCGGGAAATCTGTTTGGAACGTTAAAGGGCGGGATGTCTGGCACGCCGATCCTGCTGTCCGGGCATATGGACACGGTCGCGCCGGGAATCGGAAAGAAGCCGGTTTTTCATGAGGACGGAACCATCACTTCGGATGGAACCACCGTGCTTGGCGCGGACGATCTGACCGGGGTAATCGCCATCTTAGAAGGCATCCGTGCCGTGCAGGAGGCAGAAATCCCGCACCGGGATATCGAGATCCTCTTTGCGGCGGCGGAAGAGCCGTTTACAAGAGGAAGCTCGGAGTTCGATTTCAGCCAGATGAAAGCGAAGGAATCTTACGTTTTGGATGTAACTGGACCAGTCGGGACAGCGATCCTGCAGGCACCGACGATCCTTTCCTTTGAGGCGGCAGTCAAGGGGCGCGCAGCGCACGCTGGATTTGAGCCGGAGAAAGGCATCCACGCGATTCAGACGGCGGCCCGCGCGATCGCCGCGTTACGGCTGGGACATGTGGATGAGGAAACAACCCTGAATGTGGGCTTGATTTCGGGCGGTTCGGTTGTGAATGCCGTGCCGGAACTCTGCACCTGCCGGGGCGAGATCCGCAGCTACAGCCATGAAAAGGCAATGGAGACCCTGGAAGATGTCCGTGCGGTGTTTGAAACCGCTGTCAAAGAGGCGGGGGCAGAGCTTTCTTTCACACACCGCCTCCATGTCAAAGCCTTCCATCTGGAACCGGACGCGCCGGTGGCAGTTCATTTTGCCGGGGCCTGCCGCACCCTGGGAATCGAGCCGAAATTCGGCAGCACCTTCGGCGGCAGCGACGGAAACACGATGATGCAGCACGGAATCCCATGCGCGGTGCTTTCCTGCGGTATGTACGAGGTTCATTCCGTGCGGGAGTATGCGAAGGTGGGGGATATTGTGAATGGGGCGAGATTGATCGCGGAACTGATTACGCAGGGGCAAGAAGCGAGTATAGAGTAAAACTGAAAAATGTTGACATAGCCGAACGGCTTTATTATTTCACCAAAACAATTATATAGCCGTTCGAACAAAAAATAGGGTGATTTGGAATGAAAATAACATCGACAAGCGCTGAATGAAATGTCCATCCAGCTTATGGAAGAAGGATATCCAAAGGCAAGGGATATTCGAGAGCAGATATTAAAAGAGGGCGGATATTCTCATTTATAAAAGTATCGTTCCATTTTGGTAGAGTTATTTTTGTAACTATTTTGTAAGAAAAGTAAGAAAATGTCTATATATTTTGGAACATAAATCTGATATTATTAGAATAAATAAGAGATATGTCTGGTTTTGCAAAAATAAAGAGAGGTTGCTGTTTTGTGAGATTTCAGCCCTGTCAGGATAGTGAATCGAGAGGTGATCGATATGAAGAAAAAATTCTGGCTGATATTATACCATTTAGGCGGTTCGGTGGTACTTTTATTGTTACTGTACACGTCTCTTCAAGGCTTGACAACAGTGACCTTATGTTTAGCGATACCGGTATTGGCAGCAAGTATTATAGAGGCAAAATTTGAATGGAAATTTTTACGAGAGAATCCGGAAATCAAAAAGGATACAACCTATCGGATCGCAAAAACACTCGGATATCTTTGTGGTCTTATTTTGGTGGTAGGAGTATGGCCTCGTCATTAGAACATTTTTGCTTAATAAAAGACTCTGTTACACTTGGATTGAATCGAGAGGTGATCAATATGAAGAAAAAATTCTGGCTGACATTATACAATATAGGCGTCTCTATTTTATTCTTACTGTCATTGTACAGTTATGCAAAAGGCATGGCAGGCTTTTCTTTATTTTTAGCGCTGGCAGTTTTTGGAGAAATTGCGGCAAGGGCTTTTATTGAATGCAAATACTTGCAGGAGAGTCCAGAGATAAAAGAGGATACAGCTTATCGAATCACGAAAGTATTGCGATTGCTTTCTGAAATTATCTTGATCATAGGAGTATGGCGGATTCGTTTTAAATAGCCACATTCTAAAAATAACGCTTATGATATATTCCATATTCAATGAAAGAGGAGGCATCCGTCCATCAACCTCGGTTGCTTCCTCTTTCTCTATCTATTTCAATCAAAATCTATTTCATCATATCGCGTAAAACCGTCAATATCTCCATCGCCGCCGCTTCCTTACTCATCTGCTCCAGATGGCGGGTCTGCTGCTTATCGATCAGCGTGATGACGTTTGTATCGGTGCCGAATCCGGCGCCGGCTACCTTTAAGTTGTTGGCAGCGATCAGATCCAGATTTTTGCGTTCCAGCTTGCCGCGTGCGCGTTCCTCGAGCTGGGAGGTTTCCATCGCGAAGCCGCAGAGCAGCTGTCCCGGACGTTTGTGTGCGCCGAGGTAGCTTAAAGTGTCCTCAGTGCGCTCCAGCGCTAGGCTCAGATCGCCGTCGGATTTCTTGACCTTTTCATCAGAAACGACTGCCGGACGGTAGTCAGCGACGGCTGCCGCCTTGATGATAATGTCCTGTTCCTCACTCCGGGAGGTGACTGCCTCAAAGAGGTCGTGTGCGCTTTTGATACGGATAGTATCGACAAACGGAGGCGGGGTCAGCGAGGTTTCGCCGGTAACGAGTGTCACGTCGGCACCGCGCAGCATCGCCATCCGTGCCAGCGCATAGCCCATTTTTCCGGTCGAATGGTTCGTGAGGTAGCGCACCGGATCGACCGCTTCCTGGGTCGGACCGGCGGTCACAAGGATCTTCTTTCCAGCGAGATCCTTCGGGTAGGCGATCGCGCGGAGAATATATTCCAGGATCAGCCCCTCATCCGGGAATTTGCCCTTTCCGGAATCGCCGCAGGCGAGCAGACCGCTTGCCGGTTCGATGATGGTAAAGCCGTAATGTTCTAACAGGTGGAGATTATCTTGGGTAATAGGATTCTCATACATCCGTGTGTTCATCGCCGGAGCAATGATGTGCGGGCACTGGCAGGCTAAGAGCGTGGTCGTCAGCATATCGTCGGCAAGTCCGTGTGCCAGCTTGGCGCAGACATTGGCAGTCGCCGGGGCGATGATCGCGAGGTCGGCTTTCTTTGCCAGTTCCACGTGCTCTACTTCAAATTTAAAATTCCGGTCAAAGGTGTCCGTCAGGCATTTATTGACGGTCAGGGTCTCAAAGGTAAGCGGTGTGATAAATTCCATCGCATTTTTAGTCATAATCACGTGTACATCCGCGTGCTGTTTCTTTAAAAGGCTGGCAAGGTTCGCCGCCTTGTATGCGGCGATTCCGCCGGTTACTCCCAAAATAATCGTTTTTCCAGTTAACATGATATATATCCTTTCGGTTTGTACTCTGGTTTTCTGGGTCATTTTCGAACAGCATAGCATCTGGAGGAAAAATTGTAAACCCTTTTTGGCTTCCGTTCTCTGCCAGATTCTTTGGTAAGCGCATATAACAGGAGAGGAAAGAAACATGTATTTTGTGAAAAGACAATAAAAAACAGTACATATTCTGGTAGAATTGTTGGTTGTATGTTGAAAAGTGATGTGATATAGTGTGGAAGTGTCTGCTGGCTGACCTGGTTTTCACTGGATGTGAACAGGGACAGGCGGCAGCAGTTGTATTGTATCCCATAGAAAACAGGCACCGAACGTGCTGGCAGCAAATCTGCGGAAAGCGGCAGAAGAAAGAAACTTCTGCCGGAATGTGCGTATCTGCATACGGATCTGTATCTGAGATGGAGAATCATACCGGAAGAGACGGGGAATTAAAATGCCCTGGCTCGCGGCTTTTCTGGATGGTATCGCCGGAAAGAACGGAATTTGTAAGGATTTTATGCACATGATATTGGCGCAGGTAAGCGGCAGTCTGGTGAACAGAAGGTGCAGCAGGTTTTTCGAGCGGGAATAATAACAAGGAGGAAAATTTCATGAACACAACAAACAACACATCTAAACTTGTCATCTTAGGTCTTATGACCGGCATTCTTCTGCTGATGGCGTACACCCCCCTCGGATATCTGAATATTGGACCGCTGGCGATTACATTTAATGTGATCCCGGTTGCGATCGCGGCGATCACGCTGGGACCGGCAGGCGGCGCAGCGATCGGTGCAGTCTTCGGCATGACCAGCTTTTTACAGTGCATCGGCATCGGCGGCAGCAGTGCGATGGGTGCGATGCTTTTCAGCATTAACCCGTTTCTGGCATTTGTACAGAGATTCGTTCCGCGTATGCTGGATGGTCTTCTGTTAGGCTACATTTTCCAGTTTGTACGCCGCAGAACCGATGCCTACATGGCAAGTCTGGTAACCGGATTCTGTTCCGCGTTTTTAAATACAGTTTTCTTTATGACGGCTTTAGTCGTCCTGTTTGGCAATACCGAATATATGCAGGGGCTGATCGGCGGAAAAAATATCATCCTGTTCGTATGCGGTTTCGTAGGAATCAATGCAGTATGCGAGATGGTATCGTCCACAATCATCACCGGTGCAGTCGGTGCAGCGCTTTATCGGGCAAAATTTGTACCGGCTCTGGAAAAAAGCAGGGGGTAAGACAGTATGATTTTGGCATTGGATATCGGAAATACGAATGTGGTTCTCGGTTGTATTGCGGATGGGGAAATCCTCTTTACCGAGCGGATGGCGACAGACAGTGGGAAAACAGAGCTTGACTATGCGATTTCCCTGAAAATGGTGCTGGAGCTGCGGGAAATCAAGGTAAGTGAGATCACCGGCGCGATCATCGGTTCGGTAGTACCGCCGGTTACATCCCTGATGCGGGAGGCGATCCGCAAGGTGACGGGGCAGGAAGCGCTGGTCGTCAATGTGGATATGAATATCGGTCTGGAAGTGCTGATGGACAATCCGTCCTCCGTCGGTACCGATCTGATCGTCGGTGCCGTCGCGGGAATCAACCGGTATCCGGTGCCGCTCATTCTGATCGATATGGGAACGGCAACCACCATCTGTGTGGTGAATGAGAATAAGCAGTACATCGGCGGCATGATTCTGCCGGGAATAGGTGTATCGATGAATTCCCTGACCAGCCGGACCGCCCAGCTTCCGCGCATCAGCCTTGATCCGCCCAAGCGCCTGATCGGCAAGAATACGGTTGAATGTATGCAGAGCGGCGCTCTCTATGGCAATGCGTCCTGCATCGACGGCATGGTAGACCGGATTGAAGAGGAACTCGGCCAGAAAGCCACCGTTGTAGCCACCGGCGGTCTTGCCAGAAAAATCATTCCGCTGTGCCGGCATCAGATAGAATTAGATGATGAATTGTTATTGCGGGGGTTGTGGATTATCTATAAGAAGAATAAATAAGATAAAAGCGGCTGGAAAAAATCTAGCCGCTTTTAAAATGCAATTAAAAAAGATGCAGAAGCACAAATATAGTGCGAGTGATTAATTTCTGTGTTATACTGATACAGCTACCACCCCTAGACAGGTGCGGAAAGGGGGTGTACTGTGTGGGAGGAATACTGTCATTCGTGCTCTCTGTGATAGCCAGCATTGTGGCTTACTATATTTGTAAGTGGCTGGATGGAGATGAGTAGGTAGCAAAGGTTTAAGCCTCCTTTTCAAAAAAGGCGAGCCCCCGGTGTCAGCACACACCGGGGGCTTTTTGTGTACTCTGTGAGTACTGTCATTCGTTTGCCTATTGGCATTATAGCATATGGAAAAATTGATTTCAATATGCATATAATATAATTTTAATAGGTAATCTCCCGTCCTTCTTTTCTCCACTCCCTAAACTGTGCCGCTGCGGAAAGCAGAAGATCGCAGGAAGAGTTGAGTGCTGTCTCGACCGAATCCTGTACTACGCCGATGATAAATCCGACACCGATGACCTGCATGGCCACATCGCTGGAGATGCCAAACAAGGAGCAGGCAAGCGGAATTAAGAGCAGGGAACCACCGGCAACACCGGATGCGCCGCAGGCGGAAAGTGCCGACAGGACGCTTAAAATGATGGCGGTCGGAATATCCACCGGAATTCCCAGCGTATTGGCTGCCGCCAGCGTCATGACGGTGATGGTAACAGCCGCACCGTTCATATTGATGGTCGCACCGAGCGGGATGGTAACGGAGTAGGTATTTTTGTCCAGTCCCATTTCCTCGCAGACTTTCATGTTGATCGGGATATTTGCCGCTGAGCTCCGGGTAAAGAAGGCGGTGACCGCGCTTCGTTTCAGACACTTGAAAATCAGCGGGAACGGGTTTTGGCGGATGCACCAGTATACGAGAATCGGGTTGGTTACGAAGTAGATAAACAGCATCGAGCCAACCAGCACAGCGAGAAGCCGTCCATATTCGGTAAATACCTGTAAACCGTTGGTGGATACAGTGTCAAACACAAGTCCGAGAATACCGAACGGGGCAAAGTTGATGATCCAGGTAACAACCTTGGACAGTGCCGCCGCAAAATTGTCCATAATTTCTTTCGTGCGTTCGCTGGCGCCGCGCATCGCCACGCCGAAGAGAACCGCCCACGCCAGGATACCGATGTAGTTTGCCTCTGCGATGGAGGTGATCGGATTTCTTACGACATTTAATAAAAGTGTCTGCATAACTTCTGCGATTCCCTGCGGGGCAGAGGTTTCTTCTGCAGCCTGTGCAAGTGTCAGGGTGATCGGGAACAGTTTACTTGCGACGACCGCGATCACAGCGCCGAGCAGTGTGTTGAACAGGTAAAGGCAGACAACGGTGCGGATGATGCCGCCGTGGCTCTGCTTTGCCTGGCAGAGGGAACTGATAACAAGGAAAAATACAAGCAGGGGCGCGATGCCCTTTAATGCGTTGACAAATAGATTTCCAAGGATTGAGATTCCGACTGCCTGCGGAATCACCATTCCCAGAACAGCGCCGAGAATCATGCCGCCCAGAATTCGTTTAGGCAGGCTGATGGCTGTCCAGCGTTCATAGAGTGCTTTCATAAAATACATACTTCCTTTGTGATGATGAAATGGGGTTGACGAGTGTCGGGGAGCTGATTCAAATGTGCAAATGCAATATCTCCCGAATGATTCAACTGTCTGTGCAGCATCCGGCACAAAATCATGTGGATTCTATTATACAGGAGATAGAAAGAAAGGGAAAGTGCTTTTTTATGGCAGAGTGATAGAGAAATAGAGAAAAAATTTTTGCCCGTGTTCCGTGTGGCCAGTGGCAGAACTTGCAGTGGCGATAAGCGAAAAGAAAACTTGTATTTCTATCTGCTCTATGTTATACTCATACCCGTTGCAAAGCCCGCAAAAACAAGGTCTTACAGGGCTGCCGCCGATTTCCGGCGTAAAATGAATCGAGTGTTCGTGACCTTCCACTCGTAAAACAAAACTAAAGGAGAATTGAATATGAAAGAAAACAACCTGAAAAACACGTATTTTCTGGCGTATGGCGCGGCGATCGCGGCCATCTACGTAGCGCTGACGATGGCATTCCAACCGATCAGCTTCGGACCAGTGCAGTTCCGTATTTCGGAAGCACTCTGCATCCTGCCGTTCTTTACCCCGGCAGCGATTCCGGGACTCTTTGTCGGATGCTTTTTATCCAATCTGTTCTGCGGGGCAGCCGGACTGGACATCGTATTTGGCAGCCTGGCAACCCTGATCGGGGCAGTCGGCTCCTATGCGCTTCGCAGAAGCAAGGTTTTAGTATGTGTACCGCCGATCCTGGCCAACACGATCATTGTACCGTGGGTGCTCCGGTTTGCATACGGCTCTGAGGATCTGATTCCGTTCATGATGCTGACCGTCGGGATCGGCGAGGTGCTGGCAATCGGCGTGCTGGGAAGCATTCTTCTGGCGGCGTTAAACCGTTATAAAACCATGCTGTTCGGCAAGTGTCTGGCAACGGGACGCTAAGAAAAAGACATAACTTAAATGATATAAAAGATGCATGTTACAGACGGATCGCAGTGCGATGGCTGGCGTGTATCTTTTATTTTTTTTTGCCTTATATTGACAATTTCATGTAAAAGAAGTTAAATTAAAAGGACGTGAAAACACAATGCCTCGCGGTTCCATATCGTTTTTCTATGGCGTCTGCGAAAACAAAAACCGCCTGCGGCGGGGAAGGAATGCACAAATATGAGTGAGAATGTATATCAGATTGATTTTAATAAACCAGAATCCGTCCATTTCATCGGAATCGGCGGTATCAGCATGAGCGGACTGGCAGAGATTTTGATGGACGAGGGATTCACTGTGTCCGGCTCGGACGCACACCGTTCGGAGCTGACCGATAACCTGGAGGCGCGCGGCGCGAAGGTATATATCGGACAGAAAGCGGAGAATATCCAGGATGGCATCGATGTGGTAGTCTACACGGCGGCGATTCACCCGGATAACCCGGAATTTCAGGAAGTAAAACGGCGCGGCATCCCGATGCTGACCCGTGCGGAACTCTTGGGCGAGATGATGCGGAACTATAAAAATGCGATCGCGATTGCCGGAACACACGGCAAAACGACGACCACTTCGATGGTGACGGAAATTTTCTTGCAGGCGAAAAATGACCCGACGATCTCGGTCGGCGGCATTCTTCCGGCGATCGGCGGCAATATCCGTGTCGGCGGACCGGAATTTTTCGTGACAGAGGCGTGTGAGTATACCAACAGCTTCCTATCCTTTTACCCGACGATGGCGGTCATCCTTAATATAGAAGAAGACCATCTCGATTTCTTCAAGGATCTGGCGGATATCCGCCGCTCCTTCAAGCTGTTTGCCGAGCGCGTACCGGCTCAGGGCGCGGTTGTTATCAACGGCGATATCGAGAACTATCAGGAGATCATAGAAGCGGTAAAAGGCAAGGTCATTACTTTCGGTCACAGCCGCGGCAACGATTACAGCGCTGGTGATATCCAGTATGACGCTTACGCGCATCCGTCCTTCGACCTTTATATCGGCGGCGAGAAGAAAGAGCGCCTGACGCTCGGTGTGGCAGGTGAGCACAATGTATATAATGCGCTGGCAGCTATTGCAGTTTCCCTGGAAAATGGCATCTCCATGGACGCCATCCGCGTGGGACTGGCACATTTTACCGGAACCAACCGCCGGTTCGAAAAGAAGGGTGAGGTAAATGGATTTACCATCATCGACGACTATGCGCATCATCCGCATGAGATCGAGGCTACCTTAAAGACGGCGCAGAACTATCCACACAAGACACTCTGGTGCATTTTCCAGCCGCACACCTACACGCGGACGAAGGCATTTCTGCCGCAGTTTGCCGAGGCGCTCTCACTGGCAGATAAAGTCATTCTGGCGGATATCTACGCGGCGCGCGAGACGGACACGCTCGGCATCAGCTCAGAGGATATCGTGAAACTTCTAAAAGAAAAAGGAAAAGAAGCATGGTATCTGCCGACGTTCGATGAAATAGAAAAATTTGTCATGGAACATTGTACACAGGGCGACCTGTTGATAACCATGGGCGCCGGAGACGTTGTAAATGTAGGGGAAAACCTCCTTGCAAAATAGATGCACTCCCAGTGTACATATAGTTATCCACATTATCCACATAGTTTTCAACATATTATGTAAAGGAACTATGTGGATTTTTTGCGCCTAAATGCGGAAATGGGGAAATGCCGAAAATGTTGATAAAATAAGGATTTTGTCGGGGGCAGGGTTGTTTTTTGAGGATTCTTGAAGGCTTTTTCCACATTATCCACATTATCCACAATCAAAATAGTGGAAAAATCGGTCTAAAAGTGTCGGTCGCGAACCATAATTAGGAGTATTTCTTTTTAAAAAAAGGTATGTTATGATAGGAACAGACGCAGTGAGCCTGTGATAAATGGATGAAAATTGTCTTGTCCGGAGCAAAACTGTGGAAAAGTCCGGAAACAAAATAAAAACGGTGGAAAAGTAAGAAAACAGGAAGATTTAGATGGAACAAATAGAGAATATTTTAAAATAAAAGTAAAATACAGCAGTTTGAACGGTTCACACAGCCACAGGCTGCTTATAGATAAATGGTAACAGGAAATGTGAGAACGCAGAATGGCTAAGAGGGAAGTTAGAAGATGGGAATAGGACTCAAAAACCGGCTGGCGGTGGGCGCAACGCCGGTTTCGGACGTATTTATTGATACATATATGGCGGGAGCCAGTGGAGAATATGTGAAGGTATATCTGTACCTGCTCCGCCACCAGCAGGAGGAAGTCTCGATCGGACAGATCGCGGACGCGCTCAACCACACGGAGGCGGACGTGCAGCGCGCGCTGGCATACTGGCAGAGAGCCGGGGTGCTGGGAACGGAAGTCGGTGAAGAGGCACAGCGATCGTTTCCGGAGACGCCGGGACAGCAAATTTCACCTGTTTTTGCTTCAACGGAATCCCTGGCAGGCGCTGGTTCTTTTGCGCCATCTGCCAAAACTGATGCCCGGGAAGCCGCAGCCTGCGATATGTCACGCCTGACCTCGGATGAGTCGTTTAAGCAGCTCATCTATATTGCCCAGCAGTATTTAAACAAGCTGCTCACACCGACGGACTGCCAGATTCTTGGAAATCTCTATTCGAATCTGGGATTTTCCGGGGAATTGCTGGAATACCTGATTGAGTACTGCGTGCAGAACCACCACACCAGCCTGCGCTATATGGAAAAGGTGGCGCTCGGCTGGCATAAGCGCGGCATCAAGGATGTGGAACAGGCGAAAGCGAGCGGCAGGGGCTACACGAAGGGTTCATTCGCGGTTATGCGGGCGATGGGGCTTTCGGACCGGAGCCCGGCGGAGGTCGAGAGTGAATTTATAGAAAAATGGTTCTGGGAGTACGGTTTCACGCGCGAGCTGATCGTCGAGGCGTGTAGCCGCACGATCCGGCAGATACATAAACCGTCGTTTGACTATGCAGACAAGATCCTGCGGGATTGGAAAAATGCCGGGGTCAAGAGCTTCCGGGATGTGTCAGAGCTAGATAAAAAACGGAAGGAAGAAAGCGGGGCGAAGCGCCGGCAGGCGTCTGCAGGCAGCAGCCGTTCTTCCAACCGGTTCCACAATCTGGAGGAACACGGATATGATTACGACGAGATGGTATGGAGCATGATAAACGGAGCGCAGAAGACAGGAGGGGACGATGGCACTCAGTAATTCGCAGTATGAATCGATCATGCGTGTTTATAACCGGACACAGCTTCAGAAGAAACATGAGCTGGACGCGCGGGTTGACGAGGTCTATGAGAAAATACCGGCGGTCCGGGAGATGAACGACGCGATCGCCGCCGCGGCGGTCAAGAACGCGAAAGAGCTTCTGGCGGGCGATGCGGACGCGGTGAAACGTCTGCGAGGGACAATCGCAGACCTGAAAGAGCAGCGCCAGGTGCTGATGAGCGCCTACGGCTATCCGGCGGACTATCTGGAGATGCAGTATAATTGTCCGGACTGTAAGGATACCGGGTACAAAGACGGCAAAAAATGCCACTGTTTCCGTCAGCGGGAGATCGATCTGTTATACGCCCAGTCGAATATCCGGGAAGTGCTGGAGCGGGAAAATTTTTCTCATTTTTCCTATGATTATTTTGATGACACGAAGATCGATCCGCGTAGCGGCAAGACTGCCCGCGCGTATATGGAGCAGGTGACGGCGTTCTGCCACCGCTATGTGGACGGATTTAAAGAAGAAAAGGGAAATATCTTATTTACCGGAAAAACGGGGCTTGGAAAGACGTTTTTAAGCAACTGCATCGCGAAAGAGCTGATTGAGCGCTGTTTCAGCGTCGTGTATCTCCCAGCGGTGGAGATGTATGAGATATTTTCAAGGGACCGCTTCGCAAATGATGCGACCGATGAGGATCGCGACCGCTCCCAGTATTTATTAGAGTGCGATCTGCTGATCATCGACGATCTGGGGACGGAGCTGGTGAATACGTTTACGACTTCCCAGCTCTTCTATGTGGTCAACGAGCGCTTAAACCGGAAGAAAGGCACGATCATTTCCACCAATCTGCCGGTCAATGAGATGCGCGACGAGTTTACCGATCGCGTCATGTCACGGATCATAAGCCAGTATCAGATCATTCCGCTCTACGGCGAGGATATCCGGATACGAAAAAAGCTGGAAAACCGGTAATGGGTTGACTTATAAGGGACATAATGATATAAAAGAGACGTTAGAATGCGCTAACATATGCAAAAAAAGCGAATTAACAGAGAGTAAACAGGCTGGAGGAAAATGGAAAATGTTGTACGAAGAGAAAATCATTGAGACGATACCGGTAGGTCCGCTGGGACTGATTCCATTAAAGGGATGTGAGGAACTGGTAGGCAAGGTAGACAAATATCTGGTGGACTGGAGAAATGAGCGCGAGAGCGAGCACAAGACGTCGATCGCATTTTCAGGTTATCAGAGAGACTCCTACATCATCGGGGCAAACACACCGAGATTTGGTTCCGGCGAGGCAAAGGGCGAGATCAAGGCGTCGGTGCGCGGCGATGATCTATATCTGATCGTGGATGTCTGCAACTACAGCCAGACATATTCTCTGTGCGGCATGGTAAACCATATGTCCCCGGATGATCATTATCAGGATCTGAAACGTGTCATTGCGGCAGCAGGCGGAAAAGCACGTCGTATCAACGTAATCATGCCGTTTCTGTATGAGAGCCGCCAGCATAAGCGCTCTGGCCGCGAGTCCCTGGACTGCGCGCTGGCGCTGGAAGAGCTGGTAGATATGGGCGTTGAGAATATCATTACCTTTGACGCACACGATCCGCGTGTCCAGAACGCGATTCCGCTCAAGGGATTTGAGACCGTTCAGCCGATTTACCAGTTTATCAAATATCTGCTGAAAAATGAGAAAGAGCTGGAGATCGACAGCGATCACATGATGGTCATCAGCCCGGATGAGGGCGGTATGTCCCGCGCTGTCTTCTTCTCCAACGTGCTGGGACTCGACATGGGTATGTTCTACAAACGCCGCGATTACACCAGGATCGTCAACGGACGCAACCCGATCGTTGCCCATGAGTTCTTGGGATCCAGCGTAGAGGGCAAGGATGTCCTGATCATCGATGATATGATCTCCTCCGGCGAGAGCATGTTAGATGTAGCGAAGGAATTAAAGAGCCGCAAGGCGAGAAAGGTATTCGTATGCGCGACCTTCGGTCTGTTTACCAACGGACTGCAGAAGTTTGACGAGTACTATGAGAACGGTCTGATCGACCGCGTCCTGACCACCAACCTGGTATACCAGACACCTGAGCTTCTCTCCAGACCGTACTATATCAGCGTCGATATGAGCAAATACATCGCGCTCATCATCGATAACCTGAACCACGATGCCTCCTTAAGCGAGCTGTTAAATCCGACTGGACGTATCAATAAGCTGCTGGCGAAGTATCGGGCGGGAATACGGGACTAAAAATAGACCTTTAAAATAGAAACAAAAAGAACGTCATTTCCGGACCAATACATGTCAGAAAATGGCGTTCTTTTTAATGTCATAGGAAACAGGCAATGTCACGGTTATGTATGAAAGGAGTCCTACAACCGCACTTCATGCACCGCAGCTCCTTCCGCCTTCAGCACCCGCATCTCCCTCTCATGACAAGTAAATACAAGAATCTGCCCGGAATAGGCGGTTGGCAGCCATTTGAGGACGGTTCTCAGGCGCTCGTCGTCGTAGAGGACGAAGCTGTCGTCAAAGATGAGCGGCAGCCGGTCTGCATCGCCCTGGATAAAGTGGGCGGCGGCGAGGCGCAGCGCCAGATAGATCTGGTCGGCGGTGCCGCTGCTGACCTGTTCAAGCGGGATCAGCTTCCGGCGGGTATTTAAAAACGCATTCAAGTTCTCATCGATGCTGATGCTGGAATAAATTCCGCCGGTAATTCCGGCGATCAGGTCGGACGCAGTCTTATTTAAGTACAGGCCGAAAGAATCCCGGATGGTCGTGGAAAGCTCTTTTAAGGTATCAAGCGCCAGATCCACGGAGGCGATCTCCTGATGGATGCGCTCATTTTCATTTAAAATGTGTTTGAGCGCCGCTGCCCGGTCTTTGCAGGCGGATAGGTGCTCCAGCTTTTTCTCTAACTCCCACTGGACGCGCTGTTGTTCCTCGATGACAAGGCTGCAGTCATTCTGCTTTGCCATCAGCGCCGAGATCTGTTCGGAACGTTTTACCAGTGAATCCTCCGAGTTTGTAACGGCGTGGCAGAGCGTGATGAAGCGGTCCAGCCGCTGGGACAAAAGCTTCATGGATTCATCCGAAATCTCGGATTCGCCCAAGTGGCGGCTCAAAATCTCCGATAAAACAGAGGCACTTTTCTCCGCCTCCTGCCTGCGGCGGCTCCGGTGCCGTGTGACGCAGATTCCCAGCATGAGAAGCACAAGAGCGGCGACGCCAAATATGAGGGCGGTGGGACCAGCTCCCAGCCACGGGGACGGAAGCGGGAAGAACGCCAGATATCCGCAGTATGCGGCGCAGATGGCGCAGATCGCCGCTGCGATAAAGAAAAACACCTGGAAAAACCGGGATCCCTTGCTGGAGGAAGACACCTGTGCATGCTGATAGTCCTGGTAGAGTGTTTCAGCCTGACTGCGGTACGCCTCGATGGACGCCTCATCCGTAAAGGAAAACTCATCCAGTACCTGACGGCTCTTCTGCAGCCGGTCGGATAAATCTTCTTTTTCTATTTTCTGATGTTCCAGTTCATTTCGGACCGAGTCACGTAGTTTTGAGTATTCCTGTAACTGATTCTCATATTTTGGCGAAGAAAGCTCGCGTTCCAGCGCGCGGATCTCGCTAAGAAGGGAGGTATAGTTGACCGAAGCCTCCGGGCTTAACTGGGATTCAAATTGTTTGCGCTGATTTTTCAGATAGGCGGTCGCCTTAGTGATATTGAGCGCCATATTGCCAGAGGTATTCATGTTAGCAATATAGTTTTTCAGTTCCGAAACCATGCCTTCATCGGTCGCACTCTTTAACTGGCTGATGCTGATGGTGTTGTTGTACATGGTTTCACTCATGCCGCCCAAAATTTCCTGCAATACGGCGCGGCCGTCCGGTTCCTCGCGTCCGGTCGTCTCGTTGATGACGGTAAATTCCTTCTTGTTTTTCTGGAACGAGCGCTCGATCCGGTAAATGGTGCCGTCGTCGGATTCAAGCCGGAGCTGCCCCTCGTAGGTGCCGCTGTTTTCCCACGGCTCATATTTGCTGTAGATGTCGTTTCTGGCGGCGCGCCCCCTCTGACGCTCGATGCCGAAGAGCATGCCGCGGATAAAGGTGTGGATCGTGGATTTGCCGGCTTCATTTTTACCGTAAATGACGTTTAACCCGTCCTCAAAGGAGACGGCTGTGTCATGAAATTTTCCAAACCCACTGATATAAAGATCAAGAAAACGCATGGAAGCTAACTCCTTTCATCGGTGGTGAGAAGCAGGGCGTGGATGCCGTAAAACAGCGCCTTTTTCTCCACCGGGCTCATGTCCGGTTTTTTCAGTGCCTGGATGTAAAAGCCGATCATATCGCTTGGATGCTCGGCAAACAGGGCGGAAAAATCGTATTGCGGTTCCGTCTCATCGATGATATCCGCGATGCGGAAACGCAGCTTTAAGGCGTCCAGATCGAAGAAAATATCGGGATCGCGCATGCCCTGCACCTTGAAGCGGAAAATATTGTCATTGCCGCGCTGTTCGATCTCATGGGCGATTTTTAAGTACAGTTCCGTGTTGGTCGTATCTGGCGTGACGCGGACGATGAGCGGGATGTAGCGGAGCTTCGCCATCGGAATAAAGTCCAGTGTCGTTACCTGACCGTTTTCCGGGTCGATCTCGCCGTAAAGGATACCGTGCCTGCCGGTCTCGGTCTTATCAAGCGGCTCCGGGGAACCGCAGTATGCCATCTTTTTGTCCAGTAGGATCTCTGGCCTGTGGATGTGCCCCAGTGCGATATACGAAAATCCGGAGGAAGCCAGCGCCGCCCGGTCGATCGGGACGTGGTTTGCGTCGCCGCCGTGCCCCAGCAGAATGTGGATTTTTCCATCCTCCGGCGCTTCAAGAGCATCAAGGCGCGGCTCCGGGATCTCCGCAGTATAGTAAGAAAAGCCGGTCACCTCGGTGTTGATATCCTCAAAATAGACGGATGAGACATCCTCACTTTCCAGAAACGTCACGTTGGAAGCCCAGGAAAAGCTTAAAACAGCTGAATTTTTGCGGATCCGGTCGTGATTGCCCGCGATGATGACAACCTGTGTCTGCGGGATCGTGGAAAACAGGTAATTGACCTCTTTCAGGTCGCGCAGCAGCGGCTGGCGGTGGAACAGATCCCCCGCGATGAACAGGCAGTCCACGCGCAGCTCCTTTGCCTTGGCGATGATGGCGGTAAACGTATCGCGGATATCGCGGCTGCGCTCCCGGCTCCAAGGCTTGTCGCTGTCCGGGGACATGCCCCAGTGGATATCGCCGGTATGGATAAATTTCACATTCTCTCCCCCTTTCAGGAGTCTGTCACTCCGTATGTACATATTGAAATAATAATAGAAAAGGGACTGCTGCAAATAGCAGAAAGCAGATTCCAGTATTTGCGACAGCCCCATAGTTGCTTATTGTTTACAGTTCACAGTTGTTTACGGTTCTCGGGAACGGGATGACATCACGGATGTTGGAAACGCCGGTTAAGTACATCACGCAGCGCTCGAATCCAAGACCAAATCCGGAGTGCCTTGCGGAACCGTATTTACGCAGATCCAGATAGAAATCGTAGTCCTCCTTTTTGAGTCCAAGCTCGTCCATACGCGCCTCTAACTTCTCTAAGCTGTCCTCACGCTGGCTGCCGCCGATGATCTCGCCGATGCCCGGTACGAGACAGTCCATCGCTGCAACGGTCTTGCCGTCCTCGTTCATCTTCATGTAGAATGCCTTGATCTCCTTCGGATAATCGGTAACGAAGACCGGTTTCTGGAAGATCTTCTCGGTTAAGTAGCGCTCATGCTCGGTCTGTAAGTCACAGCCCCAGAATACCTTGTAGTCGAATTCGTCGTTGTGCTCTTCGAGGATGCGGACAGCCTCGGTGTAGGTTACATGACCGAACTCGGAATTTAATACGTGGTTTAAGCGGTCAAGGAGTCCCTTGTCGATGAACTGGTTGAAGAAATTCATCTCTTCCGGTGCGTGCTCTAAGACGTAGCGGATGACATATTTTAACATATCCTCGGCAACTTCCATGTTGTCGTTCAGATCCGCAAATGCCATCTCCGGCTCGATCATCCAGAACTCAGCTGCATGACGGGTCGTGTTGGAGTTCTCTGCGCGGAAGGTCGGTCCGAAGGTGTAGATATTGCGGAATGCCATCGCGTAGGTCTCGCCGTTTAACTGACCGCTGACAGTTAAGTTAGTTGGTTTTCCGAAGAAATCCTGGGAGTAGTCAACCGTGCCGTCGTCCTTTTTCGGAACATTGTTCAGATCCATCGTGGTAACCTGGAACATCTCACCGGCGCCCTCGCAGTCACTTGCGGTAATCAGTGGAGTGTGGACATACACGAAATCGCGCTCCTGGAAATACTGATGGATCGCGTAAGCTGCCAGGGAACGTACACGGAACACAGCCTGGAAGGTGTTGGTTCTCGGACGCAGGTGGGAGATGGTACGCAGATACTCAAGGCTGTGGCGTTTCTTCTGAAGCGGATAATCCGAAGCGGACGGTCCCTCAACGGCTACCTCGGTCGCCTGAATCTCGAACGGCTGCTTTGCCTCCGGGGTCGCAACCAGGGTACCTTTTACGATAATGGATGCGCCTACGTTTAACTTGGAGATCTCCGCAAAGTTCGGCATTGTATCATGGTAAACAACCTGAAGCGTCTCAAAGTAGCTGCCATCGCTCACAACGATGAAGCCAAAGTTCTTGGAACCGCGCACGCTTCGTACCCAGCCGCCGATCTGAACTTCTTTGTCCAGATACGTCTCTCTGGAACGGTAAATTTCTCTTACAGTGGTTAAATTCATCTCAGTAAACTCCTTATTTTGCAAAATAAACTTTCTCATGCGGACTGCCCTGCAGTGTGCAGACCGTGTTTAACTTTCATTATACTGTATTTTCCTTGTAGATTCAAGGGACGGAGGGAAATTTGCTAGGGGAAGAAACCTGCCCGTATAAAAAGTGACAGCTTTAAAAATTAACAGAAACAAATGCAAAAACAGAAGGAAAGGGCAGAAAACAAGCTGGGTATTGTGTCAACTCTGTGAATACTTGTTTTACAGAGACAAATGCCCGGTGTTAGAATGGGGATAAAGAAAGAAAACCGCGGAATACTTTCAAAGAGTCTATCAAACGGAAAGGGTGTAGACAGAAGAATTATGACTGAACTTGACGCAAATAAAAAAGCGGAAGAGCTTCTGAAAGGTGCGTACGATTTACATGTACATTCATCGCCCTCTGTTTTTCCGAGAGAATTGGATGGATTCCAGTTGATCCGGGAGGCAGACGCGGCAGGAATGGCGGGAGTGATGCTGAAAAGTCATTATGAATCAACGGCTTTGCGGGCAGAACTGATCAACCGCTACAGCGGCTGTAAGGCGAAAGCGTATGGCGGGCTCTGCCTCAACTGCCCGGCGGGCGGCTTGAATGTATACGCGGTGAAAAATGCATTGCGGGCGGGGGCAAAAATTGTATGGATGCCGACCCGGGATGCGAAAAACAGCCTAGTATTCGGAAACATGGAGGGAGATTTCTTCGACCGCAGGGGTATTACCATTCTGGAACAGGATGGAACATTAAAAGAATGCGTCTACGACATCATGGATGCTATCAAGGAAAAAGACGCATTTCTGGCAACAGGACATATCAGCCCGGAGGAATCCCTGATTTTATGCAGGGAAGGACGGAAACGGGGGGTCAATATGATTTTGACACATCCAGAGTTTCCAAGGACGAGGATAGGAAGAGACGATCAGGCGGAACTGGCGAAGCTGGGGGTTGTGATTGAGAAGAACTGGTTTAATCTGGCACAGAAAAGTGTGATGCCGGAAGAGATGGCAGAGACGATTCGGACCGTTGGAAGTGGACACGTATATCTGGCAACGGACCGCGGGCAGAAAGGGGCGCCGACACCCGTTTCGGAATTGAAACGGTTTATCGCCGTGATGCTGACCTGTGGGATTGCGGAAGCACAGATACGGGACATGGTCCAGAAGGTACCGGAAGAAGTGGTATGCAGATAAATTTATATAAATGCACATTTTTTAGAAGGAGGATTTTACATTATGAGGAAAGACAGAGTATTGGCAGGGGCATTAGCGGCAGTGACAGCGCTCAGCATGACAGCGTGCGGCGGCGGACAGGCAGGTGGTACCACACAGGCAGCGGCGGCAGGAACACAGGCGGCAGTCGAGAACACCGCTAACCCGAATGCCGAGACAACACTCAGCATCGGTTATACGACCGCAGCAAACGCAGATGATCCGTATCACTTTACAGCAACCAAATTCAAAGAGATCGTGGAAGAAAAATCCGAGGGCAGAATTGCGGTCAACCTGTATGCGAGCAGTCAGCTTGGTTCCGAGCCGGAGATGTGGGAAGGCATGCAGACCGGAACATGCGACATGGCAGTCATGACGAATGCATATGTTTCTTCTTATGTACCGGCAAACGGTGCATTGGATCTTCCGTTCATTTTTAGCGATTTGGCACAGGCACGTGAGATCGTAGACGGCGATTTCGGTCAGTCCCTGATCGACAATATGGACGGAACAGGCGTTACATGTCTTGCATTTTCTGAGGGCGGATTCCGTCAGTTATGTACAAAGGACAAAGAAATCAAAGCACCGTCCGATTTGAATGGACTGAAGATCCGCTGCATGGAGACAAAGATTTACCTGTCTGCTTATAAGGCACTGGGTGTAAATGCAACCCCGATGGCATGGGGCGAGCTTTTAACTGCTCTGCAGCAGGGTACCGTAGATGGCTGTGATGCACCGTTAAGCGTATTATATACCAACGGTTTCCCGGATATCTGCAAATACATTGATAATGTAAACCTGTTCTATTCTCCACTTCCGGTATGTATTTCTACCAGCGTATATGAGTCCTTATCTGAGGAAGATCAGGCGATCTTAAAAGAAGCAGCACAGGAAGCAGCCAAAGAAACACGTGAAAATAACGATGCAACCGCTGAAAAGATGGAGTCGGATCTGACGTCTCAGGGCATGACGATCGTATCTTCTGAGGATGTAGATACAGAGGCATTCCAGAGTGCCGTACAGCCGTGCTATGACGAGATGGAATCCTACATCGGTTCTGAGTGGGTGGATCAGATTAAATCCCTGACCGGCACGGAGGAGTGATTGCAGAAAGAGGGTTTGACAGCATGAAAAAATTAGAGCAGGTTTCAGACATAATTAATAAGTGCGTCAGTTACATAGGAATGGTGATCTTTATTGTCCTGATTGTTGCCTGTGTGGCACAGGTGTTTTTCCGCTTCATTCTGAATAATTCACTGTCATGGAGCGAAGAACTTGCCCGGTACTGTTTTATTTGGATGCATATGCTGGGGGCTTCCTTGTTGATTGAGGGAAGCGGACATGCTACAGTAACAGCAATCCTGGATCTGATGCATGGAACGCTTCGAAAAATTGTCGATATTATCATTGAATTAGTTATCTTTTTTGATGGAACCGTAATGCTGTACGCAGGCTTAAAGCTTGCGTACAGCTCCAGAACCAACTTGAGCACCGCGCTTTCTGTCCCGATGTGGTGTATCAATTCCTCCGTGGCAGTCGGCGGAATCCTTCTGATGTTCCAGGCATTTGTAGCGATTGCGATGATCGTATCAGCGACAGAGAGAAAGGAGGATAAACCGGTATTATGACACTTGTATTAGTAGTATTATTTGGTCTGATGCTTTTAGGCATTCCGGTTGCATTTGCAATCCTTTCTGCCGGAATGGCATATCTGGCGACAACGGGAGGAAGTATGCTGGTAGTCGCACAGCGGCTGATTTACGGTCTTAACTCTTTCACACTGCTTGCAGTCCCACTGTTTATCTTGGTAGGAAACCTGATGGATTTCGGTGGTATTTCCAAACGTCTGACCGATTGGGCGAAGAGTATTTTAGGCTGGCTTCCGGGCGGACTTGGAATTGTAACCGTATTCAGTTGTGCGATCTTTGCAGCGCTGACGGGCTCCGGTCCGGCGACGGTAGCAGCGATTGGTTCAATTATGCTTCCTTCCATGCTGAAGGCAGGTTATTCCAGAGAAACGAGCGCGGGGTTAGTTGCATCGGCAGGTGCATTGGGACCAATCATTCCTCCGAGTATTCCCATGATTATTTATGGAGTTACAATGAATCTTTCAATTCCGGCAATGTTTATGGCAGGGGTTGTCCCGGGACTTGTTATCGCACTGGCGTTATCGTTAGTCAATGTCGTATTCGCATACAGGAATCCGGAGGTTCTGAAACATGCGAAGACGATGAAGTTTGATTTTAAAGAATCCATGAAATTGTTCTGGAAAGCGCTGGGCGCTCTGGGACTTCCGGTTCTGATTCTAGGCGGTATTTATGGCGGTATCTTTACACCAACCGAATCCGCAGCGGTCGGCATTGTTTATGCGCTGATTCTGGGTTTTGCATTGAAAGAACTGAAAGTAAAAGATTTACCGAAGATCCTGATCAATTCCCTGAAAACATCGACAATGGTCAATTTCATCATCGCGGCGGCGTCCCTGTTCTCCTGGGTTGTATCGAAATCCCAGATCGGAATCGTGATTTCCAATGCATTTATCAGCTTCGTAGGTGGCAGCCAGGCACTTTATCTCTTCGTACTAGTTGTAGTGCTCTTAATTGTAGGCTGTCTGATGGATAATGTAGCGGCAACTCTGATTCTGGCACCAATTTTAATTCCGGTTGGAATTGCACTCGGATGTAATGAACTCCACATCGGTATGCTGTTCTGTATTTGCCTGGTAGTTGGATTCGTAACACCTCCGTTTGGATATAATCTGTTTACGGCGGTTTCGATTTCAGGCTTGAATTTTAAACAGATTGTAAAGGGAGCGCTTCCGTTCCTTTTGACGGAAATATTGCTTCTGTTTGTATTTGCATATGTACCGGGAATCATCACATGGCTTCCGAGACTAATGGGGTACGGATACTAAGTATTAGAAAAATACGTAAGAAAAAGGGGCTGTGAAAAGACAGCAGAAGAGACTTGAAAGGTCAATGCGCTGTTTTTTTACGGCTCCTTTTGGTTAGAATAAGAAAATAGATAGAACTGAGAACTGGCGGAGGAAACAATGAAAATAGGATTCGAAGTTTTTTTGGTGGTAGCCAGAGAAATGAGTATTACAAAAGCTGCAAATGAGCTTCATATTACACAGCAGTGCGCCAGCGATCATATAAAGAGGCTGGAAAAAGAGTATAATGTCGTGTTGTTTGAGCGGCGTCCCAAATTCCGTCTGACGCAGGCTGGCGAGATCATGCTTCATAACCTGTTAAATATCCAGATTATGGAGACGAGTATGAGCCGGAGTCTGGCGGGGATAGCGGAGGGGACGGTGGGCGGTTTTACCTTGGGAATCAGTACATCCCGCGCGCCGATCATACTGCCCCGTGTGCTGCCGCGATATTACCAGTGTTACCCGAAGGTAAATATATCCTTTACGGAGGAGGACACACAGATCCTGGAGGAACGCCTGTTGAACGGACAGGTAGATTTATTTATCGGGGTCAATACGTCACCGCATCCGGATTATAAAATCCAGACCCTGACGACGGATGAGATCATCCTGGTTATCTCCGCCAAGCTTTTGAGGCGGGAATTTAGCAAGCAGGAGATCCGGCAGATGGAGGATGGGATTGATCTGAAACGGTTTTCCAACATTCCGTTTACGCAGAGTTTCAAGACCGGAAAAGTCAACCATGCGATTCAGGAATATCTGGACAGTTATAATGTAAAGCTTAATGTCATCTATAACATCAGTGATAGTGAGACGCAGATTCTGCTCTGCGCGTCCGGCATCTGTGCGGCGCTGTGCCCGAAAATGCTGCTGGCAGCTGCTTACCGTCACAATCAGACCTGTAAGCCAGAGGATGAACTCTATATGTTCCCGATCCGGAACCTGGGACGGGAGTTAAAGATTGAGCTGGTCAGCCACCGGAATGCGATGCATCCGATGTATATACAAGACTTTGTCCATATCTTACAGGAGGAGCTGCCGCGGATTGCAGATTCGATGAGTCTGGAAGAATTGAGAAAGAATATACAGTAAAAAAGCCTTGAATCGGAAATGCTTTTGAGTCAAAAGTGTCTCAGATTCAGGGCTTTTTTTCAGTTCACGGGAGGTTCGCTCTTAGATTCCACATCCCGGAATTACGAAAATATTATGTAAAAGGAACGAAAAATGTCGGAAAATGTACAAAATTGGGACAAATTCTATTAAAAATTTGTTCACTATTTTCGTGAAGTATGTTATAATAAAAACAGGTTTAAAATACACATTATATGTGAGCATCGAGGGGTGATATCGTGATTAAAAAGGAAATGATAGCTATGCTGTTGGCAGGCGGACAGGGCAGTCGTCTGGGTGTCTTAACTCAAAAAGTAGCAAAACCTGCGGTTTCTTTCGGAGGAAAGTATCGAATCATCGATTTTCCGTTAAGTAACTGTATCAATTCGGGAGTGGACACGGTAGGCGTTCTGACCCAGTATCAGCCGCTGCGGCTGAATGCACATATTGGAATCGGTATTCCGTGGGATCTGGACCGCAACGTAGGTGGTGTGACGGTACTTCCGCCGTATGAGCGGAGCAAAGGAAGCGATTGGTACACCGGTACGGCGAACGCGATTTACCAGAACCTGGAATACATGGAAACGTACAATCCAGAGTATGTGCTGATTTTGTCCGGCGACCACATCTACAAGATGGACTACGAGGTAATGCTGGAATACCACAAAGCAAACAATGCGGATGTGACGATCGCGGCGATGCAGGTTCCGATGGAGGAGGCAAGCCGTTTCGGTATCGTTATAACCGATGACAACAACCGCATTACGGAGTTTGAGGAGAAACCGGCGAATCCGCGTAGCAATTTAGCTTCCATGGGTATTTACATATTCAGCTGGAAGGTGCTCAAAGAAGCGCTCATCAAGCTCTCGGACGAGCCTGGATGTGACTTTGGAAAGCACATTATCCCGTATTGCCATGCAGCTGGAAAACGTATCTTCGCATACGAGTACAACGGCTACTGGAAAGATGTCGGAACCCTTGGCTCCTACTGGGAGGCAAACATGGAACTGATCGACATCATTCCGGAGTTCAACCTGTATGAAGAATACTGGAAGATTTACACGAAGAGCGATATTATTCCCCCACAATTTATATCGGAGCAGTCCAAGATAGAGCGCAGTATCATCGGCGAGGGCACCGAGGTATACGGCGAAGTCATTAACTCGGTCATCGGAGCAGGCGTTACGATCGGAGAAGGTGCGGTGATCCGTGATTCGATCATCATGAAGGGCACGACGATCGGCGCTGGCACGGTTGTGGATAAGGCGATCGTGGCGGAGGACGTTACCATCGGTGAGAATGCCGAGGTCGGCGTCGGAGAATATGCCGAGAGCAAGTACGACAAGAAGGTATATCAGTTCGATCTGGTAACGATCGGAGAGCGCTCCGTGATACCGGATGGAGTGAAGATAGGACGGAACACAGCGATTTCCGGCGTGACGACGGCAGAAGATTATCACGGCGGCGAGCTGGAGAGCGGCGATTATATCATAAAGGCAGGTGGAATACAATGAGAGCGATCGGGATTGTTTTAGCTGGCGGCAACAGCAAGAGAATGAGAGAATTATCCAATAAGAGAGCCATCGCAGCGATGCCTATCGCAGGCAGCTACCGCAGTGTCGATTTTGCTCTGAGCAATATGAGCAATTCCCACATCCAGAGTGTGGCGGTACTGACGCAGTACAACTCCCGTTCCCTGAATGAGCACTTGAGTTCTTCCAAGTGGTGGGATTTCGGACGTAAGCAGGGCGGCATGTATGTATTCACACCGACGATCACGGCAGAGAGCAGCGACTGGTACCGCGGTACCGCAGATGCGCTGTATCAGAACCTCGATTTCTTAAAGAAAAGTCATGAGCCGTATGTGGTCATTGCAGGCGGCGACTGTGTCTATAAATTGGATTACGGCAAGGTACTGGAGTATCATATTGAAAAGAAAGCGGATATTACCGTAGTATGCAAGGAGATGCCTCCGGAGGAGGACGTTACCCGCTTCGGTCTGGTGAAGTTAAACGATGACGGACGTATCACAGATTTTGAGGAAAAACCGATGCTGGCGACCTCCAGCATGATCTCCTGCGGTATCTATGTAATCCGCCGCCGTCAGCTCATCGAACTTCTGGAGCGCTGTGCAGCAGAGGATCGGTATGATTTTGTTACCGATATTTTAGTCAGATATAAGAACCTCAAACGCATTTACGCGTATAAGTTAGGAACTTACTGGAGCAACATCGCTTCGGTTGATTCGTACTACAAGACGAACATGGATTTCCTAAAACCGGATGTACGCCACTATTTCTTCAAGGAATACCCGGAGATCTACTCCAAGGTAGATGATCTTCCGCCGGCAAAATACAATCCGGGTGCAAATGTCAAGAACAGCCTGGTATCCAGCGGCTGTATCTTAAATGGTACGGTGGAGAACTCGGTTCTGTTTAAGAAAGTATATGTAGGCAATAACTGTATCATCCGGAATTCTGTTATTTTAAATGATGTTTACATCGGGGACAATACAGTGATTGAGAATTGTATTGTAGAGAGCCGTGATACGATCCGTGCCAACACGACGCACATCGGTACGCCGGAAGATGTAAAGATTGTCATTGAGAAGAACGAGCGGTTTACATTATAGGGTACATCAAAGAACAGACGGAAGGGGTAAATGGGTATGCAGATTACAGACGTAAGAGTGCGGCGGATAGAGAAGGAAGGTAAGATGAAAGCCATCGTATCCATCACACTTGACAATGAATTTGTGGTTCATGATATCAAGGTTATTGAGGGAGAGAAAGGACTTTTTATTGCTATGCCGAGCCGTAAGGCTGCGGATGGAGAATACCGGGATATTGCCCACCCGATTAATTCGGAAACCAGAGACATGATTCAAAATGTCATTCTTGCCAAATACGAGGCGACAGCTCTGGAACTGGCAGAGCTGGAGAAAGCAGAGTAAAAAGCAGGAAAAGAAAGTAAAAAGAGAGAAAATATGAAAAAATGTCCCCGGACGCTGGACAAAGTGCCCGGGGACATTTATTATGTAGATATAGTGTGCTCAAAAACGGGCAGAATTTGCCCGAATGTGTACAGATAATCCATAAGGGGGTAATTATGAGCGGTACGATTTTTTCTTTAATACCGCCTATCGTAGCCATTGCGCTTGCATTGATTACGAAAGAGGTGTACCTGTCTCTGCTGATAGGTATTATGTCGGGCGCGTTTTTATTTACGGGTCCAAATCCGCTTCATGCGGTGGAAACAATGATCGCGATCATGGGCGAGAAGATCGGGGGCAATGTCAACATTCTGCTTTTCCTGGCATTTCTCGGCATCGTGGTAGCACTGATCACAAAGTCTGGTGCGTCGAAGGCTTATGGTGAGTGGGCGTCCCACGCGATCCGCACGAAGAAGGGCGCGCTGTTTGCAACCATGTTCCTCGGAATGCTGATTTTCGTGGATGACTATTTTAACTGCCTGACCGTCGGCACGGTTATGCGTCCGGTGACGGACAAGCACAAGATCACACGTGCGAAGTTAGCCTACATCATCGATGCGACGGCGGCGCCGATCTGTATCATCGCGCCGATCTCAAGCTGGGCGGCAGCGGTCGGTTCTTCGCTTCCGGAGGACAGCGGAGTGGACGGCTTCAGTCTGTTCCTTCACACGATTCCGTTTAATCTGTATGCGCTTCTCACGATCTGCTTCATGCTCTTTTTGGTAGCAGGCGATTTTGATTTCGCGGCGATGAAACGCTATGAAGAACAGGTGAAAAAGACCGGAAAAGAGACGACGGTCGAGGCGGAGGCGATGGAGATCTCCGGCAACGGAAAGGTTATCGATCTGATTCTTCCGATCCTGGTTCTGATTGCGTTCTGCGTCAGCGGTATGCTGTATACAGGCGGCATCCTGGACGGCGTTGGTCTGGTCGAGGCGTTCGCCAACTGTGATTCGGCACTGAGCCTGGTGCTTGGTTCCTTCTTCACACTGGTGTTTATCTTTGCATTTTACATGATCCGCCGTGTCATCCGGTTCAATGAGTTCTGTGAATCCTTCACGATCGGCGTCAAGGCGATGATCCCGGCGATCATGATTCTGTGCCTTGCCTGGACTCTGTCTGGTATCTGCAGTGCGGATTACTTAAACATCGGCGGCTATGTCAAAGAGGTAGTGGGCGGCAATGCGCTGGTCGGCTCCCTGATGCCGGCCCTGATGTTCGTCATCGCGGCGGGGCTGGCGTTCTCGACCGGTACGTCCTGGGGTACCTTCGGTATTCTGCTTCCGATTGCATTTGCGGTGGTTGGCGCTGAAAATATGAACAGCCTTACGATCGTGACGGCTTCGATTCTGGCAGGTGCGGTCTGCGGCGACCATGTTTCCCCGATCTCGGATACGACCATCCTTGCGTCGGCTGGCGCCCAGTGCCACCACATCAACCACGTATCGACCCAGATCCCGTATGTGCTGTGCGTAGCGGCGTGCTGTTTCCTCGGTTATCTGGCGGCCGGAATTACCGCCAATGGCTGGGTGGGAACCGGCGTGGGATTCGCAGCGCTGATTGTGGTTCTGGTTATTCTGGATCGAAAGAATAAAGGGACGAAAGAGGCGTAAAAGCATCGGCAGTAAACGAAAATTGGTTCGTTTACTGCCGATTTCTTTCGTTTCATCGGAGGAAGCGGTCGTATCTTCCGCCGGTGTATCGGTAGCAGCTGCGGTTGTTTCTGCCGGAGCAGAAGATTGTCCGCATCCTCTTTATGAAATAGCGGTGGCATGGAAACTTTGGAAAAACGCATTCCCCACCAGCGATAAACTCCGTTCCTTCCGTTTGACCAGACAGATACTTGAGTGGATCTGCGGCTGGGTGATGATCCGGCGGATCAGGGCGGGATCGGAATTTAAACAGAGGGCAGATTCAGGCGCGAGCGCGATGCCCAGCCCTTCGGACGCCCATAAAAGGGCGGTTCTGGCATCGTCGGCAATGCAGACGATGTTCGGTTCCAGCGCCTGTTCCTCAAAATATCCCAGAATCAGCGGCTGCCAGCGGCGGTAAAGAATGAGCGGCGCGCGGGTGAGGGCGGATAGGGGAAGAGATGTGGGCGTATGGCTTTTTTGTGGTTCGGAAGCGTCGGATGCAGGCATAGGGTGGGAACTTTGAATCACAGAACCAGTGTCGGATGGAGGAATATCGGTCAGAAGGGCATTCGGGCATTCCTGGTAATGGCTCCAGATCATTTCGCGCCCGATCGCCAGAAATGCCTCCGGCGGCAGTGTCTGCATCTCCAGCCCGGCTTTGGCAAATGGCGTCCGGATCACGGCGAGGTCGATCTGGTTGGAGTGAAGCAGATCGAGCAGGTGGTAGGAATTGGACTCATGGAGTTCAAACAGGGCTTTGGGATAGGATCGCCGGAATGGGGCAAGATAATGCCGGGTCACAAATTCGACGGCGGAGGAGATGATGCCAAGGCGCACAACGCCCTGAATCTCCTGTTTCTGTGCAGTCAGCTCCGTGCGGGCAGCCTGGCTCAGATCGAGGATCGCAAGCGCCCGGTCGTAGAACGTCTTTCCAGCAGGTGTCAGTCGGATGCGGCGGGAACCGCGTTCAAATAGCGTCACACCCAGTTCTGCCTCCAGAAGCTTCATCTGGTGGCTGAGCGGCGGTTGTGAGATATTCAGTTTTTTGGCTGCCTGGGAAATATTTCCCTCGTTGACGATGGTGGTGAAGTAGGATAACTGGCGAAGTTCCATAAATGCTCCTTCCTGTTCGGATTCGTTGTAAAACTGTGTATACGGCAGATATATTATATAACAAAATCCGATAGAATAACAGGCGAACTATATTTTTCTGATATATATTCTATATCCGAATGGTATTTTTCAGGCTCCTTGAATTCTGGTATGATACATAAGCAGGTATATACTGGAAATTCCAGAGAAATAAAAGTGTAGGGATAATACGGAAGGGAGTGGGCAGAAATGAAAGAACTGCTGGATATGTTTCTGACGTTTGCCAGAATCGGAGGGTTTACCTTCGGCGGCGGATATGCGATGCTGCCGATGCTGCAGAAAGAGGTAGTCAATGGACGCCATTGGGCGACGGATGAAGAATTGATGGATTACTACGCGATTGGTCAGTGTACACCGGGTATCATCGCGGTCAACACGGCGACGTTTGTCGGTTATAAGAATCGGGGGATTCCGGGGGCGATTGCGGCGACGCTGGGAGTCATTGCACCGTCGCTTGTCATCATTATGATTATCGCGGCATTTATCTCGAACTTTATTGAACTTAGCGCTGTGAGCAGCGCCTTTGCAGGCATCCGCGCCTGCGTCTGTGTGCTGATCGGCAGTGCGGTTGTCAAACTGGCAAAGAAATCGCTGGTTGATAAAGGGGCGATCGCGATTGCGGCGGTTGTGTTTGTACTGGCACTGTTTACATCGGTTTCCCCAGCGCTTCTTGTTGTTGTGGCGGGTGCGATCGGGATTGTACTGAAGGGCGGAAAGGGGGAGAAGAAATGATGCTGATACTTGAATTATGCTTCCGCTTCTTCTGCTGCGGACTGTTTGCGATCGGAGGCGGACTGGCGACCCTCCCGTTCCTTTACAATATTTCCAAGGAGACGGGATGGTATACCTTTAATGATATTTCCAACATGATCGCTGTCTCCGAGTCCACACCGGGACCGATGGGAGTCAATATGGCGACCTACGTCGGCTTCCATATTAAGGGGATTCTCGGCGGACTGGCAGCGCCACTCTCACTGGTGCTTCCGTCGGTCATCATCATTGTGATTATCTCGAAGATTCTCGATAAATTTAAATCATCCGCGATCGTACAGAATGCGCTCTATGGACTTCGCGCGGCATCTACCGCCCTGATTGCGGCAGCCGGTATCGGCGTGGCAAAGATAGCGTTCCTCCATGTCGGCGAGGATGGCAGCCTGGTGCTTTCCAAGCTGTTTTCCATCATCAACTGGAAGGCGATCGTACTGGCACTTGCGATCTGGTACGGCTTAGTCAAATGGAAAAAGCACCCGATCCTCTACATCGTGGTGGCGGCTGTGACTGGAATCGTGTTCCAGTTCCACTAGGGAAGATAGAAGAAAATAGAACCATTTCCAGAAGAGGTAGTTCGGTATCGGCATATTCTTTTGGGGTGGTTCTTTTTTGTCATAGGAAGCTTCATCCTATGACAAAACGCTCTGCGGGATGCGTACTCACGCGAAGAAGAAACATGCCGCAAGCGGCCGTGCGAGAAGCCCGGATGTGTCAAGGCACATGATTTGTTCATGGGACTTTCTTCATTTTACAGGAAATTGCGCCCTATAAAACAAGAAATACAAGAAATTGCGATCGTAAAGCGCAATAATAGTTAGAAACAGAGCAAATAAAACAGAAATACACAACAATTACAAAAATATAATCAGATAAATAAAGAAAAATATGAAAAATAATTAGAAATAATACTTGACAAAATGGAAATTATCTAGTAAAATAAAACCATCAAAAGAAACAGAGATAACCCCAACAAACGGTTACCATAGTTTCTAGGACGAAATAAGGAACAAGGAGGACAGTCCAATGGGATAGTTAGTTACTAAAAAACATGATCATGGTTTTAAAAACCGAATTTATCCAATAAATAAAAAGATAAAAATCGGTATCGATGGAATCCATCATCATACAATCTCTAAAAGAGTTTACATAGATACATGTAATCAAAGGAGGAGATTCATATGAAAGGAAGAGGTCCATAGCACATTTAAAACAAAATATAAAAGAAAGAGAGGTTATATAGTGAAACTTCGGGATATTTCATAAAAGAGCTGTCTGATGACGAGAAAGTCGGACAGCTCTTTTTTTGTGCAATAGGAAATTCCTTGGAATTCCCCATTACACAAAAAGGCACATTCTTTGTTTTGTTTACAGAAAATCGAAGCAAGCGCGGCAGAAAGGTTGACGAATGAAGCCAAAAAGGATATTCTGGAGAATGAAAATTATATACATTACAAAATGAAGGGAATTGTTGGAGGTATCTATCTAAAATGAATGAAAACGACATGGTCATTAAAGACGCCAGAACACTGGGTCTGCCGAAGATGCTGCTTTTAGGTTTGCAGCATATGTTCGCGATGTTCGGCGCGACGATCCTGGTACCGATTCTGGTCAATACCTATTTTGAGGGAGAGGGACTTTCGATTCAGGTAACGCTGATGTGTGCGGGTCTGGGAACACTGTTTTTCCATGCCTGCTCTAAGTTAAAAGTCCCGGCGTTCCTCGGTTCCTCGTTCGCATTCCTCGGTGGATTTGCGACGGTGGCAAACTTGGACAGCGGTATTTTTGCAGATATGACGATGGGCGAGAAATTGCCATATGCCTGCGGCGGTATCGTGGTAGCGGGTGCACTGTACCTGATTCTGGCGCTGATCATCAAGCTGGCAGGCGTGGAGCGCGTCATGCACTATCTGCCGCCGGTTGTGACAGGTCCGATCATTATCTGTATCGGTCTTTCACTGGCGCCGTCCGCGATCGCCAACGCATCGACAAACTGGCTGATTGCGTTGATCGCGCTGGGAACCATCATCGTTTTTAATATCTGGGGCAAGGGAATGTTCAAGATCATTCCGATTCTGATGGGCGTTGTGATCTCCTATGCAGCGGCAGCAGTCTTCCAGATGATGGGAATGACAAACCCGGACGGAAGTGCGATCCTGAATTTCTCAGAGGTAGCGACGGCTTCCTGGGTCGGACTTCCTCCGTTCCAGCTGTGCAAATTTGACCCGACGGCGGTCATGGTAATGGCGCCGATTGCGCTTGCGACGATGATGGAACATATCGGCGATATGTCGGCGATCTCCGCGACGGTCGGAGAAAATTTCCTTGCGGATCCGGGATTGCACCGGACGCTGGTCGGCGATGGTATCGCAACATCTCTGTCGGCACTCGTTGGCGGTCCTGCCAATACGACTTACGGTGAAAATACGGGCGTTCTGGAATTAAGCCGTGTTCATGACCCGCGTGTCATCCGGATTGCAGCTGTCTTTGCGGTGATTCTGAGCTTTATTCCGAAGATGGCAGAGGTCATCGGTTCGATGCCGTCTGCCATCATCGGCGGCGTTAGTTTCATGCTATACGGTATGATCTCCGCGATCGGTGTCCGCAACGTGGTCGAAAACCAGGTGGATTTAACCAAATCCCGGAACCTGGTAATCGCTGCGGTAATTCTGGTCTGCGGGCTGGGATTCTCCGGCGGTCTGACCTTTGAGGCGGCAGGAACCTCGGTTACCCTGACAGGCCTTGCGATCGCAGCGATTGCGGGCGTTCTGCTCAATGTGATTCTTCCGGGTAATGATTACCAGTTCGGCAAGAATTTACAGGGCGACATCAACCGCGGTGTGGCGATCAATCCGAATCCGAAGAAACGGCAGGAATAAAAAACGCAAAAATTTTCAGTTCTAAAATTAGGACGAACCATTTCAGATGTATAATCCGCCTGCATTTCCACATACTACCCATAAGACACACGATATGGCAAACGTGGTATGCAGGAGGAAGAATCATGAAAGCTACAGGAATTGTGAGAAGAATCGATGATCTGGGTCGCGTTGTCATCCCGAAAGAGATACGCCGGACGCTGCGCCTTCGGGAAGGGACGCCGCTTGAGATATTCACGGACCGCGAGGGCGAGATTATATTGAAAAAATATTCACCGATGGTGGAGCTGGCGGCATTTGCCGTGCAGTACGCGGAGGCGATGGCGCAGTCCACGGGGCTGATGGTCTGCATCGCGGACCGGGATCAGATCATCGCGGTATCCGGGGGACCAAAGAAGGAATATTACCAGAAGACGATCAGCCGGGCGCTGGAGCTGGCAGTCTCCGAACGTCAGAATATCTGTGCGGCGCGGGGAGAAAAAGCATTTATCCCGATTACCTCGGATGAGGTGGAGGAGAGCAGCGCCGAGGTGATTGTGCCGATTTTGAGCGAGGGAGATGCCATCGGGGCGGTGATTCTCCTCAGCCGGGAGGCAAAGCAGGCGCTTGGAGGGGCGGAGATGAAGCTGGCAGCGACGGCAGCCGGATTTCTGGGACGTCAGATGGAAGGATAAAAAAAGATAAATGAGATAAATCTGCCTGGAAACAGGCGGTGAGAGAAAAAAAGACGGGATCGATGGAAAACGTAAAGAGAGATAAAACTCCTGGGCGGTTGTCCATCGATCCTGTTTTTGATAGTCCTGTATTTGATAAAAACTGGTATTTGATATAACAGATATATCGAAAAACAGACGAAAGCGCAGGGGAGTTCACAGATACTCCATGATTTTTCACAGAAAAAGCACAGCAAGGCGCACGACAAACGCATGAGTAAATAAATTGTGAACACGCCCCTTTTTTGTTAAAATTAAGAAAGAGAGGTTATATAGTGAAACTTCGAGATATTTCATAAAAGAGCTGTCTGATGACGAGAAAGTCGGACAGCTCTTCTTTATGCCTCAATGCGTTTATGTGTGCAGTGGAAAGGGTTCCGCTGTTATTTTTTTGCTTTGACACGGTCTCCGCGCTCTGGAAGCAGAAAGATACAGATTAAAGAACTGATAAACAGCATGCTTGGATAGAACAGAAGCGGCATGACCTCAAAGGCAGACAGTTCATAGCCCAGCTCATGAACCGCCGATAATGCTACCAGCATCTGAGCACCGTAAGGCAGGATTCCCTGGGAGATACAGGAAAAGGTATCCAGAAGGGAGGCTGTCTTTCTGGCACTGATGCCATAATCTTCAGAAATTTCCTTTGCAATAGGATTAGCCATAACGATAGCTACTGTGTTATTGGCAGTTGCGATATCCAGCAGGGTAACTAAAAGGCCGACACCAAACTGACCGCCGCGTTTTCCACGGAAGATGCGATGAATAACGTTAAGAAGAACGTCGAAGCCACCGTTTTCACGGATCAGTGCGCACATAGCTGCAACTAAGATGGCAACCATACTGGTCTCAAACATGCCGGAAGTGCCGGAACCCATGTTGGTAAGCATTTCCCAGGGAGTAGTCTGGCCGGAGCCCAGCATAATGATGGCACCGGATACGATTCCGACTAACAGAACGACAAATACCTGAATACCGGCAATGCCGCCTGCTAATACCAGAAGATAGGGGATCAGCTGAATCAGGTTGTATGGTTTTATGATGGCAGCTCCCGGATCCTGATGGAAGGAAACGACCAGGATAAGTGCCAGGGAAGCGATGGCAGCCGGAAGTGCGATGCCGAAGTTCTCACGGAATTTATCCTTCATAGCACATCCCTGACCGTTGCAGGCTGCGATGGTTGTATCGGAGATGAAAGAGAGATTATCTCCAAACATGGCACCGCCGATGACAGATGCGACGCAAAGGGCCAGAGAGAAACCAGAGGTCTCAGATACGGCAGTGGCAATCGGAACGATCAGGGTGATGGTTCCAACGGAGGTTCCCATGGAGGTAGAGACAAAGCACGCTACCACAAAGAGAACAGCAACGGAAAAACGGGCCGGGATAAGAGACAGCATCAGATAAGCAACGCTTTCAGCACTGCTTCGTCCTACGACACCGACAAAGGTTCCGGCTGTCAGGAAGATGAGAAGCATGGTGATGATGTTCTTATCTCCGATGCCTTGCCCCATCAGCTCCAGTTTCCGGTCAAAGGAAAGAGAACGGTTCTGGAAACAGGCCGTCAGGATCGCAAGCATAAATGCGACAACAATCGGAATGTTGTAAAAGCCCATCGGGATCTTCATGATATATTCTGACCAGATTCCTAGCCCCAGATAAAAGATCAGAAATACAGCGATAGGCAGAAGGGAAGATAGTTTTTGCTTTTTCATAATAATTTTCAGCCTTTCTATATGTTTGCCGTAATAGGCCGGATATACATTATTTGATCTTACCATAAGAATGGGATTCAGGCAAGTAAAGAAGACAGTGTAACTGTAACGAAAAGGTTGACGAAAGCCTGTAAAAACGATATTCTGAAAGACGGAGAAAAGCATGCAAAAACGATAGAAAACATGAGCGGAAATGAGATAAAAGCACAAGGGATTTCACAGATACTACACGGGTTTTCACCAAAAAATCACAGTGTGAAGTGCTTGCGTGTGCTTCACACTATGATTTTGGCGATGTTTCGCATTTAAAATCGGAATAATCTGCTGCCTCAACGGCATCGTACGGAATTTTCAGTTTAGAAAATTCCTATTTGCGAGTCGTAACGATTGTCGGTTCGGAATGTGAGGAAAAGTGCAAAAAACCTTGACAAAGCAAGGAGAAATGTATATAAATGTAAAGTAAGATTTGCGGGCATGTACGAAGAAAACTAAGAGGATTCATGTGCAAAGATATAAGCTAGGAGGAATATACGATGAACAAGACAGAATTAATCGCAGTTGTAGCTGAGAAAGCAGAGCTTTCCAAGAAAGACGCAGAGAAGGCAATCAAGGCTTTCACAGATGCAGTATCCGAGGAACTGGTTAAGGGCGGAAAGATTCAGCTGGTTGGCTTTGGTACTTTTGAGGTAGCTGAGAGAGCAGCTAGAGAGGGAAGAAACCCGAAGACCGGCGAGACCATGCCGATCGCAGCTTCCAAGACTCCGAAGTTCAAAGCTGGTAAAGCATTAAAGGATATGGTAAACGCATAATTATCTCAGACATATATGTGTGACAGACAGCCCTTCGTGATGAAATATCATGGAGGGCTTTAGTATTATAGGAGCGAAGGGATTCCGCCAGGATGAAAGTGCCCTGCAAGGGGGTATGGAAAGGAAAAATATGAGGCTAGATAAGTATTTGAAAGTGTCCCGCATCATCAAGAGAAGAACCGTAGCCAATGAAGCGTGTGACAGCGGACGAGTGATGCTGAATGATAAAGTGGCAAGAGCCAGTGCAGAGGTTAAGGTTGGGGATGTGATTGAAATTGCTTTCGGCAATAAATCGGTGAAGGTCCGCGTTACAAGCGTACAGGAGACCATCCGCAAGGAAGATGCCAAAGAAATGTTTGAATACCTGTAAAAATCCAAGAGACGTCAGTAAAAGGCGCGGAGGACGAAATGCCAAGAAATATAGAGCGGGATGAAAAAGAGGCGATGCGCCGGAAAGAACAGCTGATGGAAGCTGGATTCAGGCTGTTTTCGCAATATGGGATCGAGAATGTCAGTTTACAGAGGGTGGCGGACGCTGCGGAAGTGGGCGTTGCGACCCTATATAACTATTATCAGACGAAGGTCAAGCTTGTGATAGCGATCAGCGGAAAAATCTGGGGCGATCTCTGGAAGGAGATTCTGGAAGAAAAGGGACCGGAGATATTTGAATCATTCACGGCGTATCAGTACATTGAGTTTTATACGGACCAGATCATCCGGATTTACCGGGAACGACCGGAAATGCTCCGGTTCAGTAATAACTATAAAAACTTTATCTCCCGGGAGAAAGTCAAGGGGGAAGCGCTGGCTGAACATCTGGATGTTTTGAAGCCGGCAGGAGCGCTGTATCATAAGTTCTATGAGCAGGCGAGGAGCGATAAAAGCATCCGGACCGATATTCCGGAGCAGCAGTTATTTACAAGCGTTGCGATTGCGATGCTGGCAGTGGCTGAGCGCTATGCACAGGGAATTGTGTGGGCGGACGATCACAAGGCAGACCACACGCAGGAACTGGAATTTTTAAAAGAAATGCTCCTGACATGGTGCAGAACCCCGGAGAACCTGGAGAAATAATCATATAAAGAACGGAAATAAAAAAAGAAGTCAAGAGAATTGAGGTGCCCCCTCAAAGTTAGACTTTTACGAGACGACTTCGGTCGTCTCGTTTTTCTTTATGCGCTTAAAAGAACAGATTCTGTCTTGAATTTGTGAGAGTTGATTATTATAATATAAATATAGTGACGACTCATTTGTGTATACACACTTTATGACGGATAATCAACATTTCGAGAATGAGAGGAAAAAAGCGTATGAGAAGGAGAAAAAGAAGAATCCTGGCAGCAGGAATGGTGGTGGTGATAACGTGCAGTTCATATGGCTCTGTGCCTAGAGTTTATGCGAACACGAATTTTTATCAGATCCGGGAGATCGAGAGCTTATCGGAACAGGTCCTGTATCAGAAAGTTCCCTATGGCACCCGGTATCAGGATCTGGAGATGCCGGACAGCATAGACGTTTTTGTCAGCGGGGGGGGCAAACCGAAGATGTGCCTGACGCAGGGAGCGATGAGAATGTAGCTGCGTTTGCCAACCGCACAAATGATGATGCCGTGCTGGAAAAGACAGACAGTGAAGAGAATGGAGAAAAAGAAGATACTGAAGGAAAAGATGCCGGAGAGGATAGCAAAGACAAAAGCGAAGGGGAAGAGGGCTTAGAGAAAGCGGAATCCGGTTCAGGTGAACAGGGAGATTCTGGGAAAGATGGAAATTCGGCGGAAAATGGGGACTCTCAGGATGAAAATGCAAATCCGGGGAACGGTGAATCGGACGGAAAAGGCGAAGATTCGGATTCTGGAGAGAATGGATCGGATGAAAAGGGCGAAAATTCAGATTCTGGGAAGAAGGAATCCGATGAAAAAGATGATTCCGGTAAGACAGATTTCGGTTCTTCGGGTGGAAATGCAGATTTGAATGAAGATGTCAAGACGGATGAGAAGACCGAGGAAGAGATTGGCGAAAAGAAAGGTTTCTGGCGAAAAGTAAAGGTGCGCTGGGTTCTGGATGCAGAAGAGAGCCAGGCATCCCGTTATGATGGAGAAAATCCGGGTATCTACCTGTTTCGCGCAGAGCTGAAAAGCAGCAATTATGAGGTAGATGAGGATGAACTTCCAGTGATCCAGATCACGGTCCTGGAAGAAGAGCAGGCGAAAACGACGCTGGAATTTGCACCGTTGGAAGAATCGATCACCGATCAGCTTCTCCCGCTTGGAAGCAAAGAATCCGACATCCAGTTCCCGGAGACTCTTACCGTGCGTGAGACGATGGGAGAAGAAACCACCGAGCGGACTTTGTCGGGTATCACGTGGAAACTGGATGCGGAAAACAGCGACTATTCTGAATTTCAGGGCGGACTGGCACCGGAGGACTATTTTGACCGCTTCGATGAGGACGGCGAACCAGAAGAAACCGAAGAAAAGACCTGGGAAGGCTACGATAAAGCCAATGAAGAATACAAGGGGGCGATCTATACCTATATTCCGGTGATTCCGGAAAGCGAAGAGATACCGGAAGACACTGCTTTGCCGGAGATCCATGTGCAGGTGGGAGACGCGGGGATTGCGCTGTATGCGGATGAAGGAATCACGGGAAGCGGTACATTGGAAGATCCGTATGTGATTACGACGGCAGATCAGTGGTCTATCGTCATGGGTAAAGGAAATAAAAATCAGTATAATGGAAGTGGTCAGTACAATTCTAATGTAAATAAATATATTAAATTGGGGAATAATATTGATCTTAGCGAAGTTGACCCGTGGGAGGAAAGAACATTAACAACTTGCTTAGACGGTGATGGCTATACTTTGAGTGGAATTTCACAGCCGTTGTTTAGCAGTGTGAAAGGAACGGTAAAAAATTTAGTTTTATCGAATGTGAAAATTAAAGAGGCGAAAAATTTCAAACATGTAGGCGCGATTGCTAGAACGACAGCAGGTACAGCCATCATTGAAAATTGTTATGTTGAAGGTGCCAAGGACAATGGCGATGATGATGCGGGGATTCTTAATACAGGAAACTACGCAGCGGGTGGACTAATTGGACAGGTTCCTTCAAGTAGCACGTTGACGGTAAAGAATTGTGTTGTTAATGCGGATGTTAAGAGTACAGGCTCAGATTCTCAAAATTCATTGGCTGGTGGTTTGGTTGGATTGGTTTCAGCAAAAAATATATTAAACATTGAAAATTGCATGGCAATGGGAAGTGTTTCAACAGAGTGTAATAGTGGCTGCGGTGGCTTAGTTGGCGGAAGAAATGTAAATGTTATAATCGAAAAAAGTGTAGCATTACAGAAAACAGTTTCCACAAAAAAACTTAGTAGTTATGTAGATAGAATTTTTGGCTATAGTGGAGATTCAACCGTTTATGTATCAGGAAATCAAAATTATGCTTATCAAAATATGGCAGGCGGATATAATGGAAATTTTGCTAACAAACATACAGAGCACCATGGCGAAGGTGTCACGAAAGCAGAACTTTTAACAACCAATTTCTGGGAAAACAAGATCGGCTGGGGAAATGACTCAAATTCAAGCTGGAAAATTGAAGCAGATCAGTTCCCTTCGCTGGAAACAACAAATGGTGATGTGATATTTTCAGGTGATGATTTACCAGATTACCTCCAGGCAACCAATATGGTAACAGGAACTGTAAGCTCTGGAGAAACAGGACTTGATGGTGCGGAGATTATCTTTAAGAAGGGGAATAGTGAAAAAAGTACCACAACCAATGCAGATGGTGATTTTGAGATTGAACTCGCAAACGGAATTTATACGGTAACAATCAAAAAGACCGGATATCTGACGTGGACAGATAGTGTTACAATTCCAGGAAACCTTGATTTCACCTTGGAAGCCAACCCGGTTTCCATGCCTGCGAGACAAACTGTGACAGGAACTTTCCAGACAACCGATGCGGAAAGTGCCACAGCAGAAGGGGAAATTAAACTTATATATGCAGGAACAGATAGTTTGCAGCCGAAAGATTTTACCCTTTCATCCGAGGAAGATGGAATGGAGTATGGCGAAGTTACAATTTCTGGAGTGGAAAAAACAGAAAATGGATGGGGGATAAAGATTCGATTTGCTAAATCGCTGGCTCTTGGCAGTATAAATGAAAAACAGCTTTATGTCCATTATAAGGGAAGCTTGATTGGCTCAATCACGCTGACAAAAGAGGTGAATCTTGTTCAGCTTGCAGCGCCTGCGGATGTCAAATGGGATGAGACAGTAAAAGGAAAAGCCGTCTGGAGTCCGGTTGAGAATGCGTCGGGTTATAAAGTACAGCTCTATAAGAATGGTTCATCACTGGGGGCTGGGGTAACACTTGGGGCGGATGCAGCCAGTTACGATTTTACCTCCCAGATTGCAGATAGCGGAACCTATACGTTTGGAGTCCAAGCAACGGGCGATGGTTCAACCTATGATGACAGCGAGGAAGAGAAGAGTGGAACCTATGAATTTTCCGAGCAGACATTAGCGGATGTCAAAAAAGCGGTAGCGGCAGCGCTGCAGGCGAAGACAGTGACAAATGAGACGACATCAGAGGAAATTTTGCAGGTTGTACAGATTGTTATCACAAATAACAAAATTCAGGCGAAGTGGTCCGATGAAAAAGGTTTTAAGCTAACACCGGCAACAGACAGAACAGATCCGGGACAAAACGGAAGTATCACGGGAACGATTGTTTTGAGCTATACCGCTGATAGCGCGTCAACAGAAACAGATACAATCGAAATAAATCTTCCAATCGCGGCGAAGTATGCAATTACCTTTACGTCTGGACGTAAGGATTCACAGGGAAAGGCGCCGACACTGGAAAATGCCGCAGCCGGAACCGTGATTACGCTTCCGGAGAATACCTTTAAGGTATACGGCATGAATTTTGGAGGCTGGAGTGACGAAACTAAGACATATGCCAGCGGTGCAAGTTATACAATGCCGGAAGGAAATGTGACATTTAAGGCGGTATGGGTGCAGGATCAGTGGGATGGACAGGCGGTTGTGGAACCGGCCAAAGATGAAAATGGTTATTATCAAATTAGTACAGGGGCAGAGCTTGCGTATTTCCGAGATACGAACAGTTCAAACTGGAAAGCGAAACTGATGTGCGATATTGATATGGGCGGTCACGACTTTGCCCCGATTAATCAGGCCGGAGCTGAATTTGATGGATGCGGACATACGATTCAAGGCTTGAATGTAGTCGGCGATGCTTATGTGGGATTGTTTCGAGCAATTTCTTCGAATTGTGAAATTAAGAATCTGACCATAGAAAATGCGGTGGTTAAGGCTTCCGGCGATAAAGCGAGAGTTGGCATCCTGGTTGGTGATGTATATGGTTCTCTGACAGTAGAAAATTGTTACGTCAGTGGAACAATCGAAACTGCAGATGGAACAAATAAGATTGAATCGGCAGGAGGTTTGATTGGAAACGTAAGGGAGTATTCGAATTATTCGGTAAATATTAAGTCCTGCTATGCAGATGCTAAAATCAAAGGAACCACCGACAAGGGATTTGCAGGTGGTTTGGTCGGTTGGACCGGTGGAACTACAACCATTGACAACAGCTATGCAGTTGTGGATATGGACGTTGATAAGGGATATTATATCGGCGGACTGGTAGGAAGCGGCAACGTAACGATCTCCCACAGCTACGCGGCAGGCGAAACGCTGACAAAAAATCCCACTGGCGCATCCGTGGCGGGCATTTCCAGCAACGGTTCGATTTCCTCCTGTGTCAGCATTTTCCCGGAGATGCGATCGCTCAACCGGATTGGTGGAAGAACGGGAAGTTACCAGAACAACTACGGCTTTGCCGGCACAGTTGCGAGAAAATCAGATGGAATGATTTTGACCCCGGAACCGGATATGATGGGGGCAGATAAGCTATATGGAGCGGACGCAGCGGCGGCAGATCTGAAAAATCCGGCATTTTATAAGGGGCTGGGCTGGGATTTTGATTCTACCTGGATGATGGATTCAACCGGCGAGTATGCCTTCCCGATTCTGAAAAACCAGACTTTACGTCCGGATCTGACGCTGGATCTGACACCTTCGGTTACCGGAATTACGCTGGATAAGACCAATGAGACGATTTACCCAAGAGGAAGCGTCCAGCTTACTGCAACCGTCGATGTGGCAAACGGAGCGTCCAGAGAAGTGACGTGGAAAAGCAGTGATCCGGCAGTCAAGGTAGAGGACGGCTTGGTAACCGCTGCGGATGTGGCAAATGGAACCTATATAATCACAGCCATCAGCAAGGCGGATCCTTCCAAGCAGGCAGAATGCCAGCTGACAGTTGATACGGCGGAGCACACAGTTACAGTAGGACGGGAGAATACGATAAACTCCCTGAATGCAGTTGTGAAAGCGTATGCATCCCTGGATGATGCAAAAAAGGAAACAAATCCGATTTCTACGATAGGTAGTGAAACTGGTACATTTACATTTTCACGGAAAGCCGGAGAAAAAGTGTACCTTGCATTTACGGGTCTGGATCCGAAAGATGTCGTAAGCGAAGTAACGATTACCGGTGAGAATAATTCAAAAGTGAATGCGACAATTTGCAATCTGGAGAATCCGACGGTGTATTGCTTTACGATGCCATGTTCAGATGCCTCCGTACAGGTTTCCTATGCGGAAAATATGAACGCGTACCAGTATACCTGGTTCGTAGGACAGGAATGGGGTACCTGGGGAACAACGGCAGCCTTTGAAACCAAAGAGTGGAGTGGAGTGGACCATATTGGCTCTCTGGAAGTAACAAAGATTATCAATGGCAAGCTGTTTAAAGAATTTAATATAAAATCAATGTCGCTGTATAAGAAAGGTTCAGTTACAACGAAAAAGGTAAATAGTAGAGCAGAACTTAAAGAGAACGGCGATTATTACATCGAAAAAGATAATACAACCGGTCTCCCGACTCTCTATGTATACTTAGCTGGACCGGGCATGGTAGCTGTGGATATCGAGGTTAAGAATGATCAAACTGCGATATTTTCGATCACAAAGAAGCCGGAAAGCAGTTCTTATTATATGCTGGACAAGCCTGCGGCAAGAGCCGGGGAAGTGGTAACGGCGACCTTGACAAATGAAGGTGTCAGACAGATGAAGGAGAATCCGAACAAGAATGCATGCCTTACATACAGCGGTGGTTTCCTTGTAGTTATTTACCCGCCGAAATTTACCGAATCCGATGGCAAATGGACGGCTTCCTTTAAGATGCCGGCGCAGGATGTTGAGACACATGTGTATTTTGGGGACAAAGATAAGGTTACACTGAATGGTACGGATAAAGAGGTTGATTACGATGGAACGCCGAAGTCTGTGGGGGATGGAATTCAGGCAACGATAGGTGGACAGGATCTTTCGGAACAGTTTCAGGGTCAGTATGAGGTTCACTATGAAGGTGTGAACGGAACCGTTTATTTCAGCACGACACCGCCGACCAATGCGGGAACGTATTCCTGTAGGATTAAGATCCCGGACAGCAACGTAAATTATAAGAGTGATCCGATTACAGTGCGCCTGACGATCAAAAAAATAGCAACAAAGACCCCGAAAGCACCGCAGGCAGCAGCGTGGACAGACACCAGCGTGACCCTGGAAGCACCGTCTGCATTTGTGGATGGAACCGCGATTCCGGCAGGATATGAAGTGGAATACTGCGTGGATCAGGGAGAATGGCAGGATTCACCGGTATTTACCGGGCTGACACCGGAAACGACTTACAATTTCTATGTGAGACTCAAAGAAGGTGTCAATACGACGGCATCCGCAGCCAGCGAGGCGGTAACGGTCCAGACAAAGAAAGCATCGTCTGACCCGTCCAATCCGACGAAACCCAACCCGTCGAACCCGAATCCATCGACTCCAGGCAATCCGCAGGGAACGGCCACTTCCAGCCGCGACAGAAGTACCAGCACATGGGTAAAAGAGAGTGCCGGATGGCGCTACCGCCTGTCAAATGGCACGTATCTGTCCGGAAGCCTGGTTCTGGATCCGATGACTGGCAGACAGGTTGAACAGGTTGTGTGGAAACAGCTCCGGGGCGCATGGTGGGCGTTTGGAGCCGATGGATATATCCGGACGGGCTGGGTCTATGATTACAGCGCAGGCAAATGGTACTATGTGGACGAAAACACAGGCATGCGGACGGGCTGGTATCTGGATCCGCAGGACGGCAGATGGTATTATCTGGATCCGGCAACGGGAGAGATGCTGACGGAGTGGCAGCTGATTCCGGATTTGGGCTATGTATACTTAAATCCGTATGCACCGCAGCCGACCTGGGCGTATGATGAAGCATTAAAAACCTGGGTTTACATGGAGGGCGCAGGGCGTCCATACGGCTCCCTTTATATGGCTGAGTGGACACCGGACGGCTATTATGTAAATGCAGACGGTGTCTGGGAACCGGCCAGATAATCATTCATAAACCTGAAAACCTCCCAATATATTTAACAATAGGCAGCTATAGGCTATAAGTTAGATAAATTGGGAGGTTTTTTGCATGGAAGAAAAATTGGATGCCAGACCTCACAAGCTGGAGCTTCTGAACCGGGAAAAGGGGAGTGTGACGGGGATCCAGGATGTGGTGTCATTTGATGAGAACCAGATGATTCTCGATACAAACATGGGGCTTCTGACGGTGCGTGGGAAGGCGCTGCATGTGAGCCGTCTGACGTTGGAAAAGGGCGAAGTGGATATTGAGGGCGAGTTTGAAAGCTTTTCGTATTCCTGCAACGAGTCCCACCGGAAATCGCAGGAGTCGTTCTTTGGACGGCTGTTCCGTTAGGCGGTGGCGGATGAGCGGGATGGTGAGAGGGGAAATATGGCTGCTTGGCGGCAGTGTGTGTACGGGAATCGCGCTGATGATGATGTATGACGGGCTTAGGATCTTCCGGTGGCTGGTACGGCACGACTCATTTTGGACAGGCATGGAGGATGCGGCGTATTGGCTCTTTGCCAGCTTTGCGACGTTCCGGCTTTTGTTCTGGCACAATGACGGAGTCCTGCGGGGCTATGCGGTGGCGGGCGTGCTGGGCGGCATGGTGTTTTATGACCGGACGGGCAGCCGTCTTTTGTTTACGGTATTGAAAAAATGCAGCAGATGGATTAAAATGAAAAGAAGAGGCAAAAAAAGCCAGAAGACCGGAAAGGAACATACAACAAGGGGACAGGCAGAGAATCTGGAAAGGAAGTGAGATGAAGGTGCGTAGACAGATGTCAGAAGGCAGACCGGGTGGGAATGCACGGAAAAAGAAAAAGGACAATTTAAACAACCGGATGGCGCTTGTGGGCGTTACGATGGTAGTGCTGAGTCTGGCGGTTGCCGTGCACATCAAGGGCATCGATCTCAAGGAAAAGGATAGGAGTTATTCAATTCGTGAGGAAAATCTGGAGGCACAGGTTGCGAAAGAAGAAGAACGTGCCAAACAGCTTGAGGAATACCGCGTATACGTGCAGACCAAGCAGTATATCGAGAAGGTAGCGAAGGAGAAGCTGGGACTTGTAAACCGCAATGAGATCCTGCTTAAGCCGTCGAATCCGAATTAGGCTTGCAGCACATCCTAGAATGCCTGGAGTATGGCACACGGGGGAGCAGTGTTCATAGATAGGTCGGAAAATGTCGAAGTTTTCCCTGGTTTTGCTCCCTCCGTTTGACAAATATTTCCCTCCAGCCTGTATATAATGGCGTTATACAGGTTAGGAGGGATTTTTGTGCTTAAACGGAGAACTTTACATAGAGATATGGCGGATGTCAACGTCTACACGGCAAGACGTTTAAAGAGCATGGCGCTGTCACTGGGTGGTCTGGCGCAGGCGTTTGCGGATGAGATCGGCGGGCAGGGGCATCTGACGAAGGAGGACGGACTGGCGGCAATGCAGACGGCGGCGTCGGCGGTATGCGGCGATTGTACACGGTGCAACCTGTATTATGGCAGCCGCCGGGACGACAGTTATTATCTCTATTATCTGCTTCGGACGTTCGAGCAGAAAGGGAAAATCGACCTGGAGGACATGCCTCGCCTGTTTCATGAGATCTGTTCCCAGAGAGAGGCATATTTGCGGGAATTGAACCGGAGTCTCGGGCGGGCGACGATGAATCTGGGATGGAAAAACCGTTTTCTGGAAAGCCGGGACGCGGTGATCGTCCAGTTCCGGGAGCTGGCGGCGATTCTGGAGGAATTTTCCAACCAGATGGAACAGGCGGCGGATGTGACGGCATCCTGGGAGGAGGTGCTTTCAGGGATACTCCGCAGAAGCCATCTGCGCGTGGACAACATGCTGGTGCTTCAATATGAAAATCAGCAGAAGGAGGCGTTTCTCACACTCCGCAGCGTCAACGGGCGATGCATGACGGCGCGGGATGTGGCGGAACTTCTGGGACGCGCGATCGCCGGAAGCCACTGGAGTGTGGCGAAAGACAGCAAAAGCCTGATCACCCGCAATGCGGCGACCTTCCGTTTTGTGGAAGAAGGTAAATACCGGATGGTGTACGGCATGGCGTGCAGCCCCAGGGAGGGTGAACCGATTTCAGGCGATACGTGTACGGTGCAGACCGGGCTTCCGGGGCAGGTGATTATGAGCCTGTCGGACGGTATGGGAAGCGGCAGAAGCGCCAGCGAGGACAGCGAGAAGGTCATTGAGCTGACCCAGCGCCTGCTGGAGACGGGATTTTCGGCGCGATCGGCGCTCAAATTGGTAAATACGGTGCTTCTGCTGGCGGGTACGGAGCAGAATCCGGCAACAATTGATCTATGTTGTATCGATCTGGGGACAGGTGTGCTGGAAGCGATGAAGCTGGGCGCGGTGCCGACCTTTATTCTGGGGCGTGAGGGTGTTGAGTTTCTGGAAGCAGGCGGGCTGCCGATGGGAATTGTACAGAACGCGGAGCCGGTTCTGATGTCGCGGAAAATGTGGGACGGCGAGAAAATCATTATGATAAGCGACGGCATTCTCGAAGCGATGCCGGGGGAACACAAGGAAGAGACGTTCATGGAATTTGTATCAAACCTTTCCGGCGGCAACCCGCAGGAACTGGCAGAACAGATCCTGGCGTTTGCGTCCGGGCTTTCGGACGGGGGTGTGGTGGATGACTGTACAGTGTTGGTCGGGACGGTGCTGGAACGTGGGTAGTTACTGTTTACGGGTAGGCACTTTTGGAACCGAAAGTGCCGTAAGAAAACGCGGTGGCAGCAGGAATTTGCCGTATTTAAATGCGAAGCCACGGCAAATTCCGTTACTGGGCACGTATGCGTGAACAGTAACCGTGGATAAACGGTAGAATCTGGCAGGTTGAGAAATAAGGGGAGATCCGTTATACTGTGAAGGTATTGAACAGTTACGAGTGGATTTATTTTTAAGAGGGATAAAAAGAAATATAAAAGAATGCAGAAACAAACAGAAATTTATATGAAACAAAATCATATGACCAGGCCGGGGGATGGCGTTCTGGTCGGTTTATCCGGGGGAGCGGATTCCGTCGGTCTTTTGCTGGTGCTCTGGAAGCTGCGGGAGACGTTTCAGATTTCCCTGCGGGCGCTCCATGTCCATCACGGGCTGCGCGGCGCGGAGGCAGATAGGGATGCGGCATTTTCACGGATGCTGTGTGAACGGCTGGAAGTTCCTTTTTATGAGTTCCGTATCGATGCGGCGAAAGAGGCGCTTGACCGGAAATGTTCCGTCGAGGAGGCGGGACGGCAGGCGCGGTACCGCCTGTATGAGGAGACGGCGCTTGCGTGGGAGGAAGAGATGTGTCCGGATTTGACATCGGAGAATGCGGGGGAAAAAGAGGCGGCAGCCGCCCGGGTTCATATCGCCACCGCCCATCATGCGGATGATAACGCGGAAACGGTTCTTTTTAACCTGTTCCGCGGAAGCGGTCTGACCGGGCTTTCTGGCATTGCTCCGGTGCGGGGGCGCATCATCCGTCCTCTTCTCTGGGCGCAGCGGAGCGAGATTCAGACCTGGCTGCGGCAGCAGGGACAGGACTGGGTCGAGGACTCGACGAACCAGGAGAGTGAATACAGCCGCAACTGGCTTCGGAATGAACTGCTTCCGGCGGTAGAAGAGCGCCTGAATGCACAGGCAGTCCGTCATATCGACCAGGCGGGCAGACGCATCCGGCAGGCAGATGCCTATCTGGAAGAGGTGGCAGAAGAATGGCTTCAAAAGCATGCACCGGACGGAAAGGCGGATGCAGGAGCGCTGGCAGAACAGGCGGAGATTGTGCAGGGTTATATCGTGCGGCGGTTGTTTTTAAAGAGCAAAATGCCGCTCCGGGACGTGACGGAGACGCATGTGCAGGCGGTGCGGGAACTTCTGCACCAGGGAACCGGAAAGAGTATTTCGCTGCCGCATGGGTTCCGGGCGGTAAATATATATGGATTTCTTGAAGTGCGCCCTCTTAGTCATCCAGGGGAAAGAAAAGGGGTTTTGCTTCCGGGCATCCAGAATGGGAATCTTTTGCAGATGCATACTTTCCCCTGTGAAAAGGGGGATGAATTTCCGAAAAACCAGTATACGAAATGGTTTGACTATGATAAAATAAAAGGTACCTTATCGCTGAGACACCGGCAGCCGGGGGACTACCTGACATTGCCGTCCGGCGGTCGGAAGATGCTGAAATCCTGGATGATCGATGAGAAAATTCCGAGACAGGAGCGGGAAGAAATCTGGCTTCTGGCGGAAGAAAAACATATCCTGTGGATAGTGGGGCACCGGATCAGCGCATATTATAAGATAACAGAACAGACAAAAACCATCCTTGAGGTGGAATTTAACGGAGGAAAAAGCAGTGGCTGATAAGATTCGTGTATTATTAACGGAAGAAGAAGTAAACAAGAAGATCAGTGAAGTGGCAGCACAGATCAACAAAGATTATGAGGGAAAGGAAGTCCACCTGATCTGTATCTTAAAGGGCGGCGTATTCTTTACCTGCGAACTGGCAAAACGCCTGACTATTCCAGTTTCCCTGGATTTCATGTCTGTATCCAGCTACGGTTCCGGCACCAAGTCAAGCGGTGTGGTAAAGATTATCAAGGATCTGGACGAGCCGCTGGAGGGCAAGAATGTCATCATCGTGGAGGACATCATCGATTCCGGACGTACCCTGGCATATCTGATCGAGGTATTAAAACAGAGAAATCCGAAAAATATCGAGCTGTGCACCCTGCTTGACAAGCCGGAGCGCCGCGTGAAAAAACAGGTTCAGGTTAAATATACCTGCTTTACAATCCCGGATGAGTTTGTCGTAGGTTACGGCCTGGATTACGATCAGAAATACCGCAACCTGCCGTACATCGGTGTTGTGGAAGTATAAGGAGGAAGCCAGTTGAAACAACGTCAGTCGATGGGAGGCGTGGGGCTTCTGATCCTCATGCTGCTCGTTATCATGTTTTTCTCGTTGAAAGTCCCTGGAATGGCGACGGAGCGGGAATTAAGCTATCCGGAGTTCATGGTATATCTGGAAAATAAGACCGTAGAGAGCGCACAGATCCGCCCGAACCGCGAGGTGCCGACCGGTGAGGTTGTTTTTGAGACAACCTCCGGCGACCGGGAGGAATTCAATGTGCTGGATGTGAAGGAAGTAGAGATGGCGCTGCGCAAGGCGGGGGTTCCGTATACGACCACCAGCGTCCGCCAGGATAGCTATTTTATGACGGTGATCTTGCCGATCGCTTTGTCCGCAGGCGTCCTGATCTTCCTGTTTATGTTTATCAATTCCCGTTCCGGCGGCGGGGCAAATGCCAAGATGATGAATTTTGGACGCAGCCGTGCCCGGATGGTATCGACCAGCAAGGTCAACTTTACCAAAGTTGCCGGTCTGGAAGAGGAGAAAGAGGAACTGGAGGAGATCGTAGATTTCCTGAAAAATCCGCAGAAATACACCGGCGTCGGGGCGCGCATCCCGAAGGGCGTGATCTTAGTCGGACCTCCAGGAACCGGTAAAACCCTGCTTGCCAAAGCGGTGGCGGGTGAGGCAGGCGTTCCGTTCTTCTCGATTTCCGGTTCGGATTTTGTTGAAATGTTCGTCGGTGTCGGCGCATCCCGTGTCCGCGACTTGTTTGAGGAAGCCAAGAAAAATGCCCCGTGTATTGTCTTTATCGATGAGATCGATGCGGTTGCCAGACAGCGTGGTACCGGCATGGGCGGCGGTCACGACGAGCGAGAGCAGACGCTCAACCAGCTCCTGGTTGAGATGGATGGTTTCGGAGTCAATGAGGGCATCATCGTCATGGCGGCGACGAACCGCGTGGATATTCTCGACCCGGCGATTCTGCGGCCGGGCAGATTTGACCGAAAGGTGGCAGTCGGACGACCGGACGTCAAGGGACGCGAGGAGATTCTCGGCGTTCATACGAAGGAAAAACCGCTGGGCGAGGATGTGGATTTACACCGCATCGCGCAGACAACCGCTGGATTTACCGGAGCCGATCTGGAAAATCTGATGAATGAGGCGGCGATCAATACCGCAAAAGAGGGACGTAAGTTCCTGACCCAGATGGATATTGAGAAAGCCTTTATTAAAGTGGGAATCGGTGCTGAGAAGCGCAGCAAGGTGATTTCTGAGAAAGACAAGAAGATTACCGCATACCATGAGGCTGGTCATGCGATTTTGTTCCATGTCCTCCCGGATGTGGGACCGGTTCACACCGTTTCGATCATTCCGACCGGTGTCGGTGCGGCAGGCTATACGATGCCGCTTCCGGAGCAGGATGAGCTTCATATGACGAAGGGCAGAATGCTTCAAAATATCATGGTTTCGCTGGGCGGACGAATCGCCGAGGAGATTATCTTTGACGACATCACGACCGGCGCCTCCCAGGATATCAAGCAGGCGACCTCGATGGCGCGCGCGATGGTAACCGAGTACGGTATGTCAGAAAAACTGGGCATGATCAACTACGGTGGAGACAACAACGAGGTCTTTATTGGCCGTGACCTGGCGCATACGAGAACCTACAGCGAGGAAGTGGCGAGCGAGATCGACAGCGAGGTAAAACGCATCATCGACGAATGCTATGCCAAGGCAAAACAGATCATTCTCGATCACGAGGATGTCCTTCATTCCTGCTGTGCCCTGCTGATGGAGAAAGAGAAGATCGGTCAGGCTGAGTTTGAAGCGCTGTTCCAGGATGGAGAAAAGCCGTCAGGGGAAGCTGAAACTCCGGTGACAGAAGCATAAAAAGTTCAAAGCATGAAACAGGTCTGGAAATAAGCCTGAAAAAAGGTGCCAGTCAGCTGCCAGAATGTGCGGGAGACATCCCGGACAGCCATCGGATAGATGGAAATGGCAGCGGTGGCACCTTCTTTTATGCAAATTTCAGGCGGATTTTGCTGGACATTTCGGGAGAGAGTGTTGATTTGCACAAAAAAGAAATCGAAATAAAACGATGTTTGTGCACACTTATTTCCGCTCCTATGCTATTATAATAGACGTAACCCCCCCCAATACATTATATAGTTTTTGCTACACCCCATAAAACGAAATACCTTCTCCTAAAAAGGTCAGCTACCCCGCTGACCTTTTTTATTTCATAGGAAATTACGTCCTATGAAACAAAAAACGCTCCGCGAGGATGCACACTCGCGCGAAGCAGAAACATGTCGCAAGCGACCGCGCTCGGCGCGAGAATGTGCCAAGGCACATTCTTTTTTATTACCTAAAATTAGGGGCGTGAAAATAACTTGTGTAATTTTGGGAAATCCTGTAAAATATGGGCAGAAAATAACATGATTGTGAAAGCGGTGAAACCGCTGGAAAGGGAAACAGATGGAGCAGATCAATCGCGACGCGCTATTTTGCGACGAGACAGAGGATTACCGTTGTCCTTCGGAGGCAGATGCGGGTGAAGTCGTTACATTTTATTTCAGAACAGAGAAAAATGGAGCAGATGCGGTTGTACTGCTGGAATATGACCCGGAGACCGGGGCGCTTTTGCAGGAGTGGCAGATGAAACGGCTTTCGTGGGAGTGCTGTGCTGGCAGCGTTGGGAACGGTGCAGATACAAATCGAGGCATAGATGGTAGCGGTATGGCTGACAAGTCAGACAGCCGTTTTGATTACTACAGCTGTGCGCTGACTCTGGGAACGAAAACATTTTCGTATGTATTTCAGGTAACCTGGGGCGAGAACGTCTGTCTTTACAACCGGATCGGGCTGACAGAGGATGCGGCGGCGCACCCGTTCCGCCTGATTCCGGGATTTCATGTGCCGGAGTGGAGCAAGGGCGCGCTGATGTATCAGATCTATGTGGATCGGTTCTGCAACGGCGATCCTACAAACGATACGGAAACCAATGAATATATTTATCTGAAAAAGCCGGTCACCCGGGTGACGGACTGGAAGGAACCGATCAGTACACTCGATGTGGGACGGTTTTACGGCGGTGATCTGCAGGGTGTTTTAGATAAACTTGATTATTTAAAGAGTCTCAAGATAGAAGCAATCTACTTAAATCCGGTATTTGTATCACCGTCGAACCATAAGTATGACTGTCAGGACTACGACCATATCGATCCGCATTATGGAGTGATTCTGGAGGACGCAGACGGGCTGGTGTGCCCGGAAGATACGGACAATGACCGCGCACATAAATATATGACGCGGACGGCGGATGAGCAGAACCTGGAGGCGAGCGATGCCTTTTTTGCCCGCTTGATTGAGGAAGCGCACAAGCGGGGAATCCGGGTGCTGGTGGACGGTGTGTTCAACCATTGTGGTTCTTTCAATAAATGGCTGGATGCGGAACTTCTGTACCAGCACGCGGGCGGCTATCCGCAGGGGGCATATGTCTCGGAGGACAGCCCGTATCGCTATTTCTTCCAGTTTCACAATGAAAATGCCTGGCCGTTTAATGACAGCTACGATGGCTGGTGGGGACACGCGACGCTTCCGAAGCTCAATTACGAGGAATCGCCGGAATTGTACCAGTACATTCTGGGGATTGCGAAAAAATGGGTATCGGCGCCGTTTGGAGCAGATGGCTGGCGGCTGGATGTGGCGGCAGATCTGGGGCGGAGCGCCGGGATGAACCATCAGTTCTGGCGTGATTTCCGCGCGGCAGTCAAGGAGGCAAATCCGGAGGCGGTCATGATCGCGGAACATTACGGCAGCCCGTATGACTGGCTGAAGGGCGATCAGTGGGATACGGTCATGAATTATGATGCATTTATGGAGCCGCTGTCATGGTTTCTGACCGGGATGGAGAAGCACAGTGACGAAGAAAATCCGGCTCTGTTTGGGGATGGATGCGCCTTTTTTGAGGCGATGCGCTACCATATGAGTGAAATGCCGACGGCTTCCGTGCAGTGTGCGATGAACGAGCTGTCCAACCACGATCACTCCCGCTTTATGACGCGGACAAACCGCCGGGTGGGCCGTCTTGCGTCGGCAGGTGCAAAAGCAGCGGAGGAAGGCATCAGCTATGGCATTTTCCGCCAGGGTGTTGTCATGCAGATGACCTGGCCGGGCGCACCGACGATCTATTACGGCGACGAAGCGGGCGTCTGTGGATGGACCGATCCGGACAGCCGCCGGACGTATCCGTGGGGCGGGGAAAACCTGGAGCTGATCGAGTTCCACCGCTACATGAGCGGCATCCGGAAACGCTGTCCGGCATTTAGAAATGGTTCCCTGAAAGCGCTGGCGGCGGGAGATGGCTATATTGCCTATGGACGTTTTCAGAGTGCTCAGAGAGCTGGCGGCGCGTGCTGCGGCGTGACGGCGGTCAATACAGGTGATGAGTGGCTGACGCTCAAGATTCCGGTCTGGCAGATCGGGGCGTGCGACGGGGCGGTCCTGCGCCGGGAAATGATGACCTATGAGGACGGTTACAACGCCGGACAGGTTGAACATGAGGTAAAGGACGGCTATATCGAGGTGAAAATCCCACCGGTCGGAAGTATCGTTTTGACGGGAAATGATACGGCATTGTAGGAAATGCGGCTTCGACAAGATATATGATTTCTGGCAGTTGAGCGAGAAGAATCAAAAGCAGGAAAAAATGGAAATAAAAATATTAAATAAAATATATAAAAACACTTGCTTTTTTGAGACAGCCATGTTATAATCTTCAACTGTCAGAGCAATTTTGGATGGGTTCCCGAGTGGCCAAAGGGGGCAGACTGTAAATCTGTTGCGTCTCGCTTCGGTGGTTCGAATCCACCTCCATCCATTTGGCTTTGTGCCAGTCATGAGTAATCATGATGCCGGCGTGGCGGAACTGGCAGACGCACAGGACTTAAAATCCTGCGAGGGTTAAACTTCGTACCGGTTCGATTCCGGTCGCCGGCAGTATCGGGAACAGTTTTTAACTGTTCCCGATTTTGCGTTATACGGACGTATTTGCAGCGTTGGTTTATATCAGGATATAGAAATCCTGTCATAAACCGGCGCTTCTTTTGCATATAATACAAAGCAAAGGAGTGAAAACATGTCTGCATATCATCGGTTAATATCATATATCTATGCATACGAGGGCGGAATCAAAGGGAAAAATACGGGATTTGCGAAATTGGAGACGCGGGGAACTTCCTGCCGGATTCAGGTCAGCGTCCGCCGTGTCTTTGCGGGCGGCAGCCCGATCGGCGTATACCTTCTGGCAGGGCAGGAGGAGATCCGTATCGGCACCCTGTTTGTCCGTGGCGGAAATGGGGAGTTCCGTGCCGTCGTCAATTGTGAAAATATTGAAGGAAGCGGCTGCAATATGGAAGAGTGCTGTGGTCTGACTCTTCATGAGACGGACAGCGCATGGCGTGCCTATACGACGATCTGGGAAGATGCCGTCGCGCATGCGGCAGAGGTTGAGCTGGCGGATGTGACTGCTGAGAAAGTGCGGGAGCAGGAAGCAGAGAAGGAAGAGGCAACGCGGAAACTGGCAGAGAATGTATCTGGGGAAGTGAACAGTGCGTCTGTAGGGAAAGAAAAATTGGATGAGGCGTCAGAACTTACCCGGTCGGGAGAAATGGAGAATCAGGACACATCCACGGAGACAGAGAAGAAAGAAGATGTGAATATAAACGAAACGGACTTCGGAATCAGCCAGCCCCAGCCAGAAAAGCTGGAGGATTCAAACCTGGAGATTTTCGAGGACACGGAAACCATGGAAGCGGTTCCAGATATCTCAGAAACATCCGATCATCAAGAGGCAGAAGTTGTTCAGGAAACGCAAACGGAAACACCGCAAGAAAGTTTTCAGGAATCCACTCAAGAAGTGCAAACGGAGACACCGAAGGAAAGTTTTCAGGAATCCTATCAGGAAGCACAGACAGAGGCGCGACGGAAAGATTCTCAAGAATCCACCTGGGAAGTCCGGAAAGAAATGCCTCCAGATTCTCCACCAGACCATCAAGAGGCATTTCGGTCGGACTCTCAAAATCAAAAACAACCGCAACCAGATTCATCCAAGGAATTTTCGAAAGAAGATCCCGCCGAGTCCCTCTGGAACCGTCTGCGTGCTGCCTATCCCAAAGTAACCGCCTTCGAATGCGCCGACGGCTGCGAGATTCTGGTAATCAAACCGCAGGATATCGGGCTTCTGCCGCGGGAAAACTGGGTGTATGGAAATAACAGCTTTCTTCTGCACGGTTACTACAACTACCGATATCTGATTCTGGCGAGACTGGGGAAACCCGGCGAACGGGGGCGCTACATTCTGGGCGTGCCGGGACATTATGGAAACAATGAAAAATATATGGCGGCGATGTTCGGCTTTGACCGCTTTGTCCGTTCCACCCGCCAGCCGCCGCGCGACAGCCGGTTCGGGTATTGGTATACGGATTTGAATTTTACATAAAAGCCGGTCGCTCCTTTTACAGAACTCTTGACAAAGGATAGCTTTTCTGGGTAGGATGGATATAGGTCAAATGCTTTCAGGTGTTTGGTTGGCAGCGGAGCAAACTTGCCGGGAAACTGAGATAAGGATGTCTGTTGTTGGAAGCGGATAAATTTGAATGGAGGAAAAGATAGAAATATATAAAACAAGAAAGAGGAAAAAACAGTGGCAGCAAAATTGACACAGGAAGAGAAATATATGAAAGCGGCGATCCGCGAGGCGAAGAAAGCCTGGGCGCTCGGAGAAGTGCCGATCGGCTGCGTGATCGTGTATGAGGACAAAATCATCGGCAGGGGTTACAACCGTCGGATGGTCGATCATAGCGCGCTGGCACATGCGGAGATCGCGGCAATCAAAAAAGCGTGCAAGCGCATGGGCGACTGGCGCCTGGAAGAATGTGAGCTGTACGTGACGTTGGAACCATGCCCGATGTGCGCAGGGGCGATCGTGCAGGCGCGGATTCCAAAAGTTTACATCGGTTCCATGAACCCGAAAGCCGGCTGCGCCGGTTCGGTACTGAATCTTCTGGATGAAAAAAGATTCAATCATCAGGTGGAGACAGAAGAAGGACTTTTGGGCGAGGAATGTTCGATGATGTTGAAAGAATTTTTCAAAGAATTGCGTGAAAAGAGAAAAAAGAAGAAAGAAGAAAAAGCTGGTGAATGATTTCCACCAGCTTTTTGCATTCCATATTTCCCATTCAAACCGAAAAATACAGTCCTTATTTGATTACGTGGATCCAGCCCTCCGGAGCTTTGATGTGACCCATCTGGATGCCGGTCAGTGTCTCATAGAGTTTCTGGGTAACCGGACCCATCTTCTCCATACCTGCCGGGAAGCAGATTTCCTTGCCGTGGTCAACGATCTTGCCAACCGGGGAGATAACAGCTGCGGTACCGCACAGACCGCACTCTGCGAAATCCTTTACCTCGTCTAAGTATATTTCACGCTCTTCGGTCTCCATGCCGAGGTAATCTCTTGCAACCTGCAGGATAGAACGGCGTGTGATAGACGGAAGGATGCTGTTGGACTTCGGGGTTACCAGCTTGCCATCTTTGGTGATGAAGATAACGTTTGCGCCGCCGGTCTCCTCGATCTTGGTACGTGTCTGCGGATCCAGATAGATGTTCTCATCGAAACCGTTCTTATGAGCATCTACGATCGCATGCAGGCTCATCGCGTAGTTTAATCCGGCTTTGATGTGACCGGTTCCGTGAGGTGCTGCACGGTCGAAATCGCTGACGCGGATGGTGATCGGTTTAGCGCCGCCCTTGAAGTACGGGCCAACCGGTGTACAGAATACACGGAACTGATAGATGTTTGCCGGTTTAACGCCGATGATGGAATCATAACCGAACATATACGGGCGGATGTACAGGGTTGCACCGGAACCATACGGCGGTACGAATGCTGCGTTGGCTTCTACTACTTTTGTGATGGCGTCTACGAAGCGCTCCTTCGGGAATGGCGGCATTTCAAGACCTTTTGCGGAATTCTCCATACGCTCGCCGTTTAAGTCAGGACGGAACGTAACGATATGGCCGTCCTCGGTCGTATACGCTTTCAGACCCTCGAAGCAAGTCTGTGCATACTGCAGAACACAGGCACATTCATTCAGGGTAATATTCGGGTCGGAGGTAAGGACGCCTTCGTCCCAGGAACCATTCTGGTACATGGAAACATAGCGGTAATCCGTTGGCATATAGCCGAAACCGATGTTGCTCCAGTCGATGTTTTTCTTCTCCATAATCGTTGCTCCAATCTTACAGAATTTTATGATTTAGTAACTGTTTGACTTTTTGCAGTCGCTAGATTTATACCTATTATAATGATTTCTTTCTTCTGTTGCAAGATTCTGGGATAAAAAATGATAAAAAAACAATAAAATGTATTCTTGTGTATTTTTATACAATGCTTGTTAGTCAAGCTCCGGCTTGACAAAACGGCGGCTGCCATGTATACTAAACAGGCTGACGGTCTGCAGGTCATTCCGTCATATAAGATCAAGTCATAAAGTTTCCGCACAGCCGGGGAGTTAGCGGTGCCCTGTACCTGCAATCCGCTATAGCAGGGGTGTTGTCCGACCGAGGGCGTTTTTACTGTGGGGCTGCCCCTGAAAAGTGGCGTTGAAGTCTGGGTCTTGCGCAACAGAAATCTGTGAACCGTGTCAGGGCAGGAATGCAGCAGCACTAAGCAGAAGCTTCTGTGTGCCGCAAGGCAGCCTGGACCGAGTTAACTGTCAGGGTAACGTCCATGGCATACGTTCGAAGCCGGGCGTGCGGATTTTTTTATTTCATAGGAGATTGCCTCCTATGAAATAAAAAATAGAAAATAATAGATACAGAAACAAGCATTTTTGCAGGTGTGTGAATATAGCCGGGATATGTGGAATTTGATTTGCCAAGGGGTAGGAATACCGTGCCGGAGCAGATTAAAAGCGCGTATCCCGGTATTTTTATGTCTATGATATTTGTAAGGAATTTTTTCTTGCCCGCGGGATATGATTGTATTATAATTACAAAATGGGTGTAGTTTATCCTGATATGGGGGTTGTTGGAAATTTAGAATAAAGGTAACTGTGAAGGTACTGGACGGTTATGAAGAAAGGGAAAGCGCTCATGAGAAGAATCGGTATGTTAACCAGCGGCGGCGACTGCCAGAGCTTAAATGCGACGATGCGAGGCGTGGCAAAATCGCTGTACAAGATGTTCGATGACATAGAGATAGTTGGATTTGAAGACGGCTATAAAGGTCTTATGTATGCAGACTACCGGATTATGAAACAGTCGGATTTTTCCGGGATTCTGACACGCGGAGGTACGATTCTGGGAACTTCCAGACAGCCTTTCAAGCTGATGCGGATGCCGGACGAGAACGGTCTGGATAAAGTGGAAGCGATGAAACACACCTATTACAAGCTGAAACTGGAATGCCTCGTCATTTTAGGTGGCAACGGCAGCCAGAAGACGGCAAATCTGCTGCGGGAGGAAGGACTCAATATCGTTTCTCTTCCGAAGACCATAGACAACGATCTCTGGGGCAGCGATCTTACGTTTGGATTCCATAGTGCGGTTGATGTAGCGACCAATGCCATCGACTGTATTCATACGACGGCGGCGTCTCATGGCAGAGTCTTCATCGTGGAGATCATGGGCCACAAGGTGGGATGGCTGGCGCTCTATGCAGGCATCGCGGGCGGAGCTGACATCATTCTCCTGCCGGAGATCCCGTATGATATTGATGTGGTGGTAAATGCGATCCGCAGCCGTACTAAAAATGGCAAGAATTTCACGATTCTGGCGGTCGCAGAGGGCGCGATTTCCAAGGAAAATGCAGCCCTGACCAAGAAAGAATTAAAAGAAAAGAAGAAAAATGGACCGGTTTATCCGTCGGTCGCTTACGAGCTGGGCGCCCAGATTTCCGAGCGGACGGGGCAGGAGATCCGTGTGACGGTTCCGGGGCATATGCAGCGCGGAGGCGAGCCATGCCCGTATGATCGCGTGATTGCGACGCGCCTCGGCGCGGAGGCAGCAGAGATGATCCGCCGCAAAGAATACGGCTATATGGTCGCTTTAAACAACAATAAGATTGAAAAAATTCCGCTCGCGGACATTGCCGGTAAATTAAAGATGGTCGATCCGAAGAGCGATATTATCCGGGAAGCTAAGGATGTAGGCATCAGCTTCGGCGACGAATAGTAAGGAAGTAGTAGTTTATGTCATATACAGCACTGTACAGAAAATGGCGTCCGACGTCCTTTGAAGAGGTCCGGGGTCAGGACCATATCGTAAAGACCCTGAAAAATCAGATCAACTCCGGGCGGATCGGGCACGCGTACCTCTTCTGCGGGACGCGCGGAACCGGTAAGACGAGTATTGCCAAGATCTTTGCACGGGCAGTCAACTGTGAACATCCGGTGGACGGCAGCCCCTGCGGCGAGTGCAGTATGTGTCGCCAGATTGCGGAAGGAGCTTCCCTCAATGTGGTGGAGATCGATGCGGCATCCAACAATGGTGTGGAAAATATCCGCGATATCCGGGAGCAGGTGCAGTACCCGCCGACGGACGGGCGCTACCGCGTCTACATCATTGACGAGGTTCATATGCTTTCGATTGGCGCGTTCAATGCGCTCTTAAAGACGCTGGAAGAACCGCCGTCCTACGTTATATTTATCTTGGCGACGACGGAGGTCCACAAGATCCCGATCACGATCCTGTCCCGGTGCCAGAGATATGATTTCAAGCGGATCTCGATCGATACCATCGCGGGACGGCTGGCGGAGCTGACGCAGGCGGAGCAGATCGATGTAGACGATCGGGCACTTAGGTATGTGGCACGTGCGGCGGATGGCTCGATGCGAGATGCGTTAAGTCTTCTCGATCAGTGCGTGGCGTTCCATTTCGGGGAAAAGCTGACGTATGACAATGTGCTCGAGGTGTTGGGCGCGGTCGATAACCGCGTGTTCAGCAAGCTGTTTCAGGCGGTGCTTGCAAGTGATACGAAGGCGTGCATCCGTGAGATTGAGGAAATGATCATCCAGGGGCGCGATCTTTCGCAGCTTGTCAACGATTTCGTCTGGTATATGCGAAATCTCCTGATTGCCAAGACGACCGACGAACCGGGCGATATGCTCGATATGTCGGAGGAAAATCTGGCAGTTTTAAAGGAAGAGGCGGCAGGCGTTGATACGGAAACGCTGATGCGTTACATCCGTATTTTCTCGGAGCTTTCCGGGCAGCTGCGCTACGCGTCGCAGAAGCGGATTCTGGTGGAGATTGCCTTTATCAAGCTGACGACGCCGTCGATGGAACAGAATCTTGATTCCATTTTACAGCGGATTACGCTATTAGAGCAGAAAATGCAGGAAATGCCGGACAATTTACAGAAACTGGCGTCCCTTGCACCGGCAGCGGGGCAGGCTGCATCCTCCAAAACGGCTGTGGTGGAAACGCCGCCTGAGCCGAAGATGGTATCCCTTCCGCCGGCACAGTACGAAGATCTGATGCTGATGCGGAAAGAATGGGGACGGATTGCGTCCCTGAGCCAGCTTGTGGGTTCGATTAGGCTCAGTCTTCCCAAGACAAGTGTAGAACCGGCGGGCGAAGGCTGCCTTTGCATTGTGTGTACAGATGAAAATACGTTTGGAATTATCAATCGGGAGCCTGAGCTTAAGAATTTGCAGGAAGTAGTGCAAGAAAAATACAAAAAGACTCTGCAATTTAAAGTCCGTTTAGAATCATCTGCTGTGCCGCAAAGAACGGTTTATGTCAGTGATGAGGATTTAAAGAACGCAATCCATACCGATGTGATTGTCGAAGAGGATGATTCCGTGTAGTGGAGCTTGCCAAAGATGAGCCTTGTTTTGTAATGTAAGAAGCTGTGATTAAATGCAGATAAATGATATTAGTGGGTTTATATGATATATAGAACCGGCTGCAATCGGCAGCCAGTCTGAATATAAATAAAAAGAAGTGAAAGAGAGGAATGACACCATGGCAAAACGTGGCGGTTTCCCAGGCGGTATGCCGGGCAATATGAACAATTTAATGAAGCAGGCGCAGAGAATGCAGCGCCAGATGGAAGAGAAGCAGAAAGAGCTGGAGGAGAAGCAGTACAGCGCATCCGCGGGCGGCGGCGCTGTAACCGTGACCGTATCTGGTAAAAAAGAGGTTCTTTCCGTGAAACTGTCTGAGGAAGTAGTGGATCCGGATGATATCGAGATGTTAGAGGATCTGATCGTGGCGGCGACCAACGAGGCATTCCGTCAGGCGGAAGAGGACAGCAGCCAGATGATGTCCCAGTTGACCGGTGGCCTTGGCGGTCTGGGAGGCGGATTCCCGTTTTAAGCGATGGATTATTACAGCAGCCAGATTAGCAAGCTAATCGAAGAATTGTCAAAACTTCCCGGAATCGGAAGTAAATCGGCGCAGCGTCTTGCATTTCATATCATCAATATGCCGGAAGAACAGGTCAGGCACTTGTCCGGCGCGATTCTGGAAGCCAAGCAGAATGTGCGTTACTGCAAGGAGTGCTGCACATTGACTGATAAGGAACTATGCCCGATCTGCAGCAGCGACCGGCGTGATCATGAGACGATCATGGTGGTGGAAAATACGCGCGATCTGGCGGCATATGAAAAGACAGGAAAATACAACGGGGTCTATCATGTGCTGCATGGAGCGATCTCCCCGATGCTGGGGATCGGGCCGGGCGACATCCGGCTCAAGGAGCTGATGACTCGCCTGCAGAAAGAGGAGGTTCGTGAGGTCATTATCGCAACCAACTCAAGCCTGGAGGGCGAGACGACCGCGATGTATTTGAGCAAGCTGATTAAGCCGACAGGGATCCGGGTGACGCGAATCGCCAGCGGCGTTCCGGTCGGGGGCGACTTGGAATATATTGATGAGGTAACGCTTCTGCGCGCGCTGGATGGGCGTACAGAGCTGTAGCCGGTGAGCAAATAAAACGTTACTGGGCACGTGTGCGTGAACAGTAACAATAAAACTTCTGCCGCGGCAGGAAGTTAGGAGATGCATAAGATGGATAAATACGAGTTTAACATCAAGGTAGAGCAGATTAAGAAACTGGTTAACAAGGGAGATTTCGAGACGGCGATGAAGATCGCCGATACCATCGACTGGCGTCGTGTACGCAGCACCAGCCTGCTTACGATGATTTCCCAGATTTATGAGAAAAATGCAGAGTATCAGGATGCCAAGGATATTTTATTGCTGGCATATGAGAGAGCGCCGCTTGGAAAGGGGCTTTTATATAAGCTGACTGACCTTGCATTGCGTGAAAATAATATTCAGGAGGCAGAGGCATATTACCGGGAGTTCTGTGAGCTGTCCGGCGATGACCCGCGCCAGTACCTGCTTCGTTTCCTGATTCTGGAGGCGAAGGATGCGCCGTTAGAGCAGCAGATCAATTCTCTGGAGAGATATTGTCAGGAAGAGCTGGATGAGAAATGGCTGTACCACCTGGCAGAGCTTTATCATCAGGCGAACCAGGCGGACGACTGTGTGCGGATCTGCGACAAGATCATGCTGATGTTCGGTCTTGGCAAATATGTGGACAAGGCAATGGAACTGAAACTTCAGTATGCGCCGCTGACGAAATATCAGATGGATCTGGTGGAAAACCGCGAGAAGTACGAAGAGAAGCTGCGTGCGGTGGAAGAAGAGTACAAGAACGGTACATACCGCAAGCCGGAGCCGGAAGGAGAGTATCTGGATACGGATGAGCCGGAGGCAGAGCTGGACGACGAACCGGAGAACGAGCCGGAGGGACAGCCGGAGCAGGCAGAGCCAGAAGAGAAGGCTGGAAAACCGAAAGCTGAGACAAAACCGGCGGACGAGAAAGTAGAAAAGGCTGCGCTGGACGAGGATGTAGTAGCAAGCCTTCATGAAGCACAGGCGGAAGAAGCGCTGGCAAAAGAAGTGTCCAAGATCAAGCCTTACGATGAGGAAGAGGGCGCATCCGAAGGGGAGACACGTGTTTTCAGGAATCTCCGCGACCTAGAGCCGGCAGAGGCAGAGGAAAAGAGCGAGGAAGCTCCGATTCATGAATTTGAAGAGGAAGAGGAAACCATAGTGGAAGACTGGGATTTCGAACCGGAAGAGGAAGAAGAGGAGATCAAGGAATCAAATCATCTGATGATCGAGGCGGAAGATCCGGCAGCCGGTCTTGCGATGGCACTTGATTCCCTGAAAAAGATTCACCGCGAGCTGGGAACCAAGCATCCGGTTGCCAAGATCAGCGGTGCAAACCTTTCCCATCGCGGCATCGCATCGGTGGCGGAGCGCCTGGCAGGCAAGGATCTGGTGGTCGAGCATGCAGCTGATCTGGACGATTTGACGGTGGAAGAGCTGGAAGAACTGATGACACAGGATGAAACCGGCATGGTCGTTGTTCTGATTGATACGCAGGCACGTTTAGAGCAGATGCACCGCGCATATCCGGCATTAGCAGAGCGTTTCCAGTATATCGGCTGTGAAAACCAGAAAGACGATGCAGCGAAGCTGGCACAGGCGCGCGAGGAAGAGCTGAAACGCCAGCAGGCGCAGCAGGAAGCAGAAGCAGCCAGAAAACGCCAGGCAGAGCGTGAAGCGGAGATCCGCCGTCAGGCAGAAAAAGAGGCAGAGGAAAAACGCAGACAGCAGGAAGCAGCAGCCCGCCGTGAGGAAGAAGAGCGCGCCAAGGAAGAAGCACAGGCACTGGCAGCCAAAGAGGCAGAAGAAGCGCGTAAAGCGGAGGAAGACCGCCGTCTGGCAGAGCGGCAGAGAGAAGAACTGCGCCGTCAGGAAGAGGCGAGACGCGATGACGAGCCGGAGTATGAAGACGAAGAAGATCACTACGAGAAGGACGAGTATGAGCCGGAGGATGATTATGCGCGTGGCGGCTATCGTGATGATTATAAGGACGATTACAAAGACAGCTATAAAGACGAACGCGAGGACGACGAGTATTCCAATTATCCAGAGGATGAGCCGGAAGAGAAACCGTCCAAAAAGTCCGGCGATATGGATGTTGAGGAGTTTGTTCAGTACGCCTGCAAATATGCATCGGAGATCGACTGCAGTATTTCGGGAAAGAGCATGCTGGCTCTGTACGAGCGCGCTGAGATGATGGAGGAGGACGGAGAACCGCTTACCAAGACAAGTGCCGAAGATTTGATCGAGGAAGCTGCAGATAAGGCGGAGAAGAAATCCTTCAGCGGACTGTTCTCATCGAAATATGATAAGGATGGACTTCTGATTCTGAAAGAGAAACATTTCTTTGATTAATTAAAACAATTCGAGAAATTTTAAAATTAAAACTAATTAGTAAAAGAGAGCGCTGCGGGGGAATGCTTCCCGGCAGCGTTTTCTGGTAGTGGACAGTAAAAAGAGATACGGGAGAGAAAGATGGGAACACGGTTAATAGCCCTCGATTTAGATGGGACACTGTTAAATGAAAAAATGCACGTGTCGGAAAAAACAAGACAGGTGATGGAACTGTGCGCGCAGCGGGGGATTGAGATTGTCCCGGCGACCGGGCGCGCGCTCCCGGCAGTGCCAGAGGAGGTTTTGAGTCTGCCGGGCGTCCACTATGGCATATTTACAAATGGGGCGGTCGTCCGGGATTTCGGGAAAAATACCTGGGTGTCGGAAAGCTGCCTGAGCTGGGAAGAGACGATCCGGGTGATTGAGGTGCTGCGCCGGCATCCGGTTATTTACGATATGTATGTATCGGAGGGCGGCGTCAGCGAGACGCGATTGCTGGCACAGCTGGAAGAATACGGGATACCGGAACGTGAATGCGCCTATATCCGGGCGACGCGCCGGGCAGTTACTGACATGGTGGAGTATCTGCGGGAGAAAAAAAGCCCGGTGCAGAAGATGAATTTAAATTTTAAGGACCGGGAGAGCAAGCAGGCAGTCCGGGCAAAGCTGGAAGCGATGCCGGAGGTTCTGGTGACCTCCTCGCTTCCGTGGAATCTGGAACTCAACGCGGCGGGCATCACAAAGGGGAGCGGGCTGCGGAATCTCTGTCAGTATCTGGGAATTGAAGCGGAGGAGACGATGGCATTTGGAGACGGCGAAAACGACTGGCCCATGCTGGAGGCAGCAGGAATCGGCGTAGCGATGGAAAATGGCGCCCCATTTTTAAAGGAACGCGCAGACCGGATTGCCGCTTCGAACCGGGAAGAGGGCGTAGCGGAGGCGATCAGACAATGGGTGCTTATATAAAAGAAAACTGGCTGTTCGTGGTGGTGGCAGTCTATCTGGTTTCCATGGTACTGTACGGGCATTACCGCGGATTTGTCCGCCTGGCAGTCTCGGCCGTTTCCCTGGTGCTGTCGCTGGGGGTGGTTCATTTTGGTGCGCCGTCTGTCGCGAATCTGCTTCGCAGCAATGAGGTGGTCTATCAGGCGGTGGAGGACAGCGTGACGAAATTTATTCAAAAGGACGATGAGGCGGAAAATGAGGCAGCTGACGCGGCGCCGCCATCCGTACAGCGCAGTATTATTGAAGAAATGGAGCTTCCGGAACAGTTAAAGGATGCGCTTCTGGAGAATAATAACAGCGAAGTTTACGAGGCGCTGGGTGTAAGCAGCTTTACCCACTACGTCAGCCGTTATCTGGCAAACAGCCTGATCAATATTATAAGTTTTTTTCTGCTGTTTGCAGCCGTGTTCGGCGGACTGCGTGTTCTGTCCGTATCGCTCAATGTGGTCTCCCGGCTGCCGATCATATCGGGGCTGAACCGTCTGGCAGGTGCCGTGCTGGGGGGCGCGGAAGGGATCTTTTTCGTCTGGATTGCAGCACTGCTTATTACACTGTTCTCGGCAACGGCGATTGGTGAACTTTTCCTGAACCAGATAGAAAGCAATATCTGGCTGACCTGGCTGTATGACCACAATATGCTTGGAAGCATCCTGATGGGTGTTGTGAAACGGATTATTTAAAAGCGTATAGAGAAAAACTGTGATATTGAAAAACGGCACACCGCATTCTCGCTACTTAGTGATGAGTTAGGTGTGCCAAATTTTTTATTTCAGTCGAGAAGACTCCCACCTCTTTAGGTGGCGAGTAATAGCAAATTTGTCTCAGTGGGAGTTGGGTCTTCGGCTGAGATAAACGCTTCGCGAGGATGCGCAATGATTCTGTATGGAATATGTCAGCGAAAAAACAAGTGAAAATCGCTTGACAAGTTAATGCTGAAATGGTAAACTTTAACTCTAACGTGTTTTGACGTTGGTCTGCATATGCAGGGAAAATCGAATATCACAGGTTTTCTTATTTGCGAAAATGTTTTGAAAATTAAGAAAAAATAGTTGACAACGACAACTGCCTATGATATGATATTCAAGCTGTTGAGTGAAAGCTCAGTTGCAAAAAATAAAATAAAAAAGTTGTTGACAAAGATAACTGCTTGTGGTAATATAAATGAGCTGTCAATGAGACAACAACAAAGAACCTTGAAAACTGAACAGTATGTAAAACCCTGAAAATTCTAAGAACAAAGGCTTTTGGTTAAGCCTTGAAGTTCAAGAGAACATTCAGAACAAAACCAAAACAACAGTAATAACGGTTAAAATTAGCCAAGCGAATTTTGACTGGAATCAAAACTTTAACATGAGAGTTTGATCCTGGCTCAGGATGAACGCTGGCGGCGTGCTTAACA